>ENA-UOJC01000057-UOJC01000057.1-human-gut-metagenome-genome-assembly--contig:-C104-NODE-57-length-183191-cov-36.638673_pt1 | contig 183191 bp, 139 predicted proteins | sample MGYA00242339_ERZ723886 | MGnify/ENA metagenome assembly ERZ723886 | reverse complement strand
AGAGCATCGTCGATGAGGTATCTACGACGGTCAGGCAAATGGCGGTTGGCATACGCATACCCGATGCTCCAGTCAAGGGCATCGCTAGTGAAGGTGTGCTTGCCGGTAAGCTGACCGTTATATGTAGTTCGACTGCGGTAGTAATACTCTGCGCTTCGCTCCAGGTTCGACTGGGCGCTCACGCCTTCACGCCAGGTATATCGGCTCGTAGCCAACTGGTTGAAGATGTTCTTGAGCTGATACTTGTGGTTGCCGTCCTTGGAAAGGAAGGTGAAGTTGAGCATCGCTCCGAGTCTGACATTATTATTATACTGGTCGTCAACAGAATGACGAAGATAGTTCGGCTTATCGTTGGCCGCATCATAGATGCCATAGAGGTTGTTCTCCATGTTCTCGTAGGTGCGGTATTCGTTGGTATAGTTCAAGGCAGCGAGCATGCCGAGTGTTCTTCCGCCCAGCATCCAGCGCTGGTTCAGGCTGGCTGCCAGTTTCAAGTCGCCCAAAGGCTTCTTGTTCTTGATGAGCCAATCGTTGTTAAGCCCGTTGCCCAGGAGCGAAGTGGCATAATCGCCCACCGGTTTTCCGTTGGCATCGAGCTGCGGATTCTGGTCAGCATGGATGCCTCCGTTCAGGTTTCTCAGTCCATTGTCGAACCCTAGAAAATCGGTTCCGGAACCTTTTGAGTAAGAAAAGTCCTTGAAGGCAGAAGATGTATTCCAGTTTCCGCCCACGGCGATGTTGAAACTGTTTTCTGCCGGAATCTCCTTGGTGTTGACGATGATGAAACCGCCTGAGTAGTCGGCAGGATATTCTGCCGATGGCGACTTCACGATGGTGAGGTTGTCAATCTGCGAACTTGGGATGATATCGAAGGAGAATGCCCTGGAATCAGCCTCAGAACTAGGCACTGCTCCTCCGTTCACCCACACATTGTTATAACGCTGTGACAATCCACGAACCATTACGAATTTATCGTCGATGAGGCTCACGCCTGGCACTCGGCGTATCACCTCACCCGCATTCGTATCCTGAGTACGAGATATTTCCTGTGCCGAAACATTGCTCACGATGACGGGACTGCTTTTGGCCACCTGTATCATTGCCGCATCCGTATTACGCCTTTCCACTGCGGTAACGGTCACCTCCTTCAGTTGCTGTTCATCAGGTTGCAGCGCAATCACCTGGTCTGCGTCCTTCGCCTGAACCCCGTCAATTTTTTGAGTCTTATATCCTACATAATTAATATATAGTGTATATGTCTTTTCTTTATCCAATCCATCGATCTGGAAGTTTCCGTTGATGTTGGTGATAGCCTTCACGTTGGTTCCATCCACAGTGACGACAGCACCGATGAGTGTCTCTTTCGATTTCTGGTCGATTACGACACCCTTAATCTGTTGCGCCCACGTTGGCATGCTAGCCGCCGAGAGCAATCCTAATACAATAATTCCCCTTTTAGCATTCATAACCTATATCGTTTGATTTCGGTTGCAAAGGTACGGCAGTATTATTACATCGCGATTGCGATGAGGTTGAAAGGCATTGACGAAGCTGCGACAAAGATGTTACGGCATGTTTTTCCTGTAAAATGATATGAGGGTGAGCCATAAATGCATGGCTCACCCTCTTTTGAATTTCTTTGATTCGTAGTTTATTTGTAAGAAGTTTGTGTCATTTTGAAGTTTGATTGAATCCGGTTTTCTCTGCAGACCAGGTTTCTCATTTGCATTTTTCTACTTTCATCTCTGTAAAAGTAGCAGTAAATGAATGGTCTACAGGACTAGCTGCGTATAATCCGAACGAAATTTCTCCATCTCCCTTGACTAAATGAAATGCGCGCATCTGATGAAAATTAACACCGTCTGTACTGGTTTCTATATAGTAGTCACTTTCTCTGCGGCTAAGGCGATACCACATTTCCTTGATAGAAGAAGATATGTCGTGTGTGGCCCAATCGGAGTATCCGTTGTTTGTTACAACACTGCCCAATCTTTGATATTCCTCATTCTCGTATTCTATTGATGCCTTCATCCAATTATCACTATCAAGATAGATAGCAATACCGCATTGATCAAATAGGGCAGAACTATTGAACGATGTCTTGACGGTGAAAGAAAAGAACTTGTCTGAAGTCTTCATTTGCAACACCGGAGCATTGTCATTGCTGAACCCATAATAGGTACGCTGCCAAAGATCTGTGTGAGGTTCAGAAACGATTGTAATCAGAGAGTCTGTAACCGTATATTGTTTTGGCTCTCTAATCCAAAACAGGTTTTCTGCCACAAATGGCTTTAAAATTGAATCTTTCTTTTCCATATTTGATTTATTTTTTGTTGCAGATTGTGATTTCTGCGCATTTTGACATGATAACAGGCTACAGCATGCAAGCAGAAGCCATGTCAGTCTATTAATCCTAACCTTTTTGCTTTATGGCATGCTTCGGTGGTATTATTCACTCGAAGTTTGGCTATGATATTCTGTCTGTGACGATCAACGGTATGCTTGCTTATCTCCAATCTGTCTGCAATCCTTTGGAATGGGATGATGATATCATGCGGAAAAAGGTAAGTTCTTGCAGGCAACGCTTCTTCCAGTCATCAGGATGAATCCTACTGAAAATTTCTTCTTCCCATACGGAATCAAGCGTCTGTATTGAATTTGATTGACCTAGTCCCAATACTTCGCACGACTTTCCGAAGAAAATATAACTTTTATCAGTACGCAGATTGCTGAATACGGCAATGGAGTTTTCACAGATAGAATATCCCTGTGCAGCAAGACAAAGGCGCTGCTCTTCGTCTCGTGCATGTACTCCATCTTTTTGTTGATGGAACTTCTTGATCAATTTATCATCTAATTCTATCATAATCATTCTGTTTGTTTGGCTGCAAAATTAATCAATATTCTTTTGTGCAGCAAATAAATGCTTATGTTTTTTATCATGTATGGTTATAAATCAGTATGGATAAGGTCGTTGTCCGATGTAGAAGTAAGGAAGTCGTGCATCAAAGAAGTGTTTGCCTTTTTCGGGAATTTGAATCTTGAAAAATGGCATAAATACGCTGATTTTGGGGTGAAATATATCTTTTTGCTATGCAAAACGGCAATTATTGTGATTTTTGTTTGGCAGTTAATGGATTTTATATTACCTTTGCACCTGAATACATATTTTATATAAAACTTGTAAAGGATAACTGGCTATATATAAAGAGGTGTATTCAAGATAAAGAGAGATAATAATTATAAGAAGAGACAGATATTATGAGAATGAAGGTTTTATTTGCTTCCCTGTTGCTGGCTGCTTCGGGGCAAGTGCTGGCACAGTCTTCCGCACAGGTGGGGGGGCAGGTCTTCGATGAGAACGGAGACCCTGTAGTAGGTGCCCAGATCATGGTGAAAGGTTCCAAGACCGGAACCGTGACCGACATTGACGGTAAGTTCAGCTTGCCAAGTGCTAAAAAAGGAGAGGCGATAGTCATCACCTATCTCGGTATGGATTCCCAGACATTGAAGGCGGCTCCAGGTATGAAGGTAAGCATGCACTCTCAAGACCGCCAGCTCGACGAAGTGATTGTTGTGGCTTATGGTGAGCAGAAGAAATCCTCTTTCACGGGTTCAGCAGGCGTAGTGGATGCAGATAAAATTGCCGTGCGTCAGGTAACCAATGTGGTAGATGCCCTCAATGGTCAGGTAGCGGGTGTGCAGATGATAAATACATCTGGCGATCCGTCTTCTACCCCTACCATCCGTGTACGCGGTATCAGCTCAATCAATGCAGGTCAGGATCCGTTGATCGTGGTAGATGGTGCACCTTATTATGGTTCCTGGAGTGACATCAACCCAGCGGATGTGGCATCTGTTACCGTGTTGAAAGATGCGGCAAGTAATGCACTCTACGGAGCCCGTGGTGCCAATGGTGTCATTATGATTACCACCAAGAATCCGAAGGTGGGCAAGACCGTCATCACTGTTGATGCCAAATGGGGCAGCAATAGCCGTGGCTCTCAGACTTATGATATGATTTCAGATCCCGGTCAATATTATGAGACACACTATAAGTCATTATATAATTACTATACCAATGGCAAGGGTATGTCAGCTTATGCGGCTCATGTGGCTGCCAATAACGCAATTGGTGGTTCTTCAGAAAAGGGCGGATTGGGCTATATCTGCTACAATGTGCCTGAGGGACAGTATCTTATTGGCGATAATGGAAAGCTGAATCCTAATGCCACATTGGGCAACAAAATCTCTTATAACGGAAAGGACTATACGATTAGCCCGGACGACTGGCTCAAGGCGGCTTACCGAAACACCCTCCGACAGGAGTATAATATGAATGTGAATGGTGGAAACGACAATTCCCAGTTCTATGCTTCGTTGGGCTATCTGGATAACCCTGGTATTGCATACGGCTCTCAGTTTAAGCGATATACTGCACGCCTGAAGGCTACCTATAAGGCAAATGAATGGCTGAAGGTGGGTGGTAACGTAAACTATGCCCATACCGTTACAGACAATGCCACAGAGGTAGATTCTGATGGAAACAATAGTACTACCAATACCTTCTACATGGTCAATACCATTGCTCCTATCTATCCGCTGTATCTCAGAGATGGCAATGGCAATATCATGACCGATGATAATGGTAAGATATATGATTATGGTAACGGAATGAATGCAGGCTTGAATCGCCCTGTACTCTCTCAGCTCAACCTGTTGAAGGATGACCAGCTTCAGGCATCCCATTCTGTAGGCAATACTTTCGGTATCAATGGTTTCGCAGACATAACCCCGACATTTGTCAAGGGACTGAAAATTACCTTGAACGGTACGGTAGATGACTATGAATATCGCTATCAGAGTACCAAGCAGCCTTATTATGGATTTGGTGCAACGACTTATCCTAATGGTGAGGTAACCGTAGGACATTACCGTTATTATACAGTCAACTTCCAGCAGTTGGTAAACTATGCCCGTTCTTTTGGTCTGCACAACATGACATTGTTGTTGGGTCATGAGAACTATAAGCAGACTTATGAATACGTATATGGCGGCCGTTCCAACATGTTCTCTTTCAAGGAAAACCATGAGTTGGCAGGTGCTATCACCAATGAGCCTACATATTCCAACCAGACCAATTACAACACCGAAGGTTTCTTCTTCCGTGGCATGTATGATTATGATGGCAAGTATTTCGGTCAGGTATCTTATCGCCGTGACGGTTCATCCCGCTTCTCTCCAGCCCATCGCTGGGGCGATTTCTATTCTTTCGGTGGTGCCTGGATACTGACCAAGGAAGATTGGATGGCAGGCACCAAGTCTTGGCTCGACATGCTGAAGGTGAAATTCTCTTTCGGTCAGCAGGGTAACGATGCCATCGGTAACAACCGTTATCTGGATACTTATGGCATCGGTAGCATGAATGGCAACATGGCGCTGACCTTTGCTTCAAAGGGTAATGATAAGATTACCTGGGAGACCAATACCAATATCAACGCAGGTCTTGAATTCGAACTCTTCAAGGGTCGTCTGACCGGTGATGTGGAGTATTTCTACCGCAAAACCACTGACATGCTCTGTTTCATCAGCGTGCCTATGTCAATGGGTTATGCAGGCTATTACTCTAATGTGGGTAACATGGTGAACCGTGGTGTAGAACTGAATCTTGCAGGAGATGTAATCCGCACCAAGGATTTTGCGTGGAACATCAATCTCAATGCCACCCACTATACCAATGAGATAACGAAGCTTTATGAAGAGAACAAGAACGAGATGCTGAGCGGATATGCCGGTTATCATAACGGTTCTTATTATTATGGTGAAGGATTGCCTATCTACACCTGGAGATTGAAGAAATATGCGGGCGTAAATGAGAAAGGAGAATCCACATGGTATGTTGAGAACGAAGATGGTTCGCTGGGCAAGTCTGCAAAATGGTCGGAAGGCTCTTACTTTGCCTGTGGCGACCCGACTCCGGATCTTTATGGTGGCTTTGGCACATCGTTGTCGTTTAAGGGTATTGATGTCGGTGTGAACTTCACTTATTCCATCGGCGGCAAGTCTTACGATTCTGGTTATCAGAGTCTGATGAGTGTTCCTTATGATAGCTGGACAGGTTTTAATTTCCATAAGGATATGCTGGATGCCTGGTCTCCAAGTAACAGAGAATCCAACATCCCTCGCCTCCAGTATAATGATACGGATGCAAGCTCATCTTCTGATCGCTTCCTGATTAATGGAAGTTATCTCAACCTGCAGAGCATCAATATCGGTTATACCTTGCCAAAGAGCCTGACACGTCGTTTGGGCTTGACTAAGGTTCGTGTCTATGGTGCGGCAGACAATGTCTATTTGTGGAGCAAGCGAAAGGGATTCGACCCTCGTACAAGTTTCACCGGCTCACCTAGCAACGAGCAGTATGCGTTTGTTCGTACCATCTCTGGTGGTATTACACTTCAATTTTAAACTGTTAGATAAGGAGATTTTTATATAGATAAGGAGAATTTTATATGATGAACAATATATTTCGCAAGGTTTCTCTGTTCACAGTAGTGCTCTCTTCATGCTTGATGATGCAGAGCTGTCTGGAGGAGGAACTGCCAAAGGATTATGCAACAGGCAGTCAGGTGCAGGGGTCTGAGACGGCTCAGCAGGGCTTGCTGACCGGCTTGAGTGCCTATATGGTAAAGAGTGGTGTGTATGGCGACGGTTCGGCTTACGACAACGGTTATCCCAGCCAGATGATTATCCGTGATGTGATGACAGAGGATTTTCCGGTTTATAATGCAGATTACGACTATTTCTCATATATAGAGAATGGTAAGGGACTCCGTAGCCCATTCAATTACACCTATTTCTACTATTATGGTTTAGTGAACAATGCCAACAGTATCATCTCGTCGCTCGATGTGGAAGGAGCATCTGAATCAGCAAAGGCGTCTGCCGGTGTAGCTTATGCTTACCGTGCTTTGGCATACCTGGATATGGCAAGAATGTTTGAATTCAAGAAGACCGGATACTCTGACTTTGATGCCAAAGCAGCCAAGATAATGGGACTTACCGTGCCTATCGTGACCGAGAAGACTACAGGCGAGGAGGGTAAGAACAATCCTCGTGTACCTTATTATACCATGTATCGCTTCATCCTGCACGACCTGAATAAGGCTGAGGCATACTTGAAGGGCTATAAGCGTACGGGCAAGGAGCAGCCGGATGAGAGCGTGGTAGATGGTTTGAAGGCACGCTTCTGGTTGGAACTGGGTTCTCGTTTTTATGATTCGGCAGATGATCTGACAGCCCAGTTGGCTCATGAGAATGATGCTGACGGCTATGATGCCTTGGGCATTACGGCGGTTAATGACTGTTTTGCCAAGGCTGCCTCATATGCACAGGCTGCCATCGACAATTCCGGTTGCCAGCCAATGTCTCAGAGCGAATGGTATAATAAGAAGACAGGTTTCAATACTGCTAATTCTTCCTGGATATGGAAGGCTTCGCTGGGAACAAAGGAGCAATTGGGCAGCTGGTTCTATTCCTGGATGGGTACGGTATCTTCTGAATCTACCGCATTCTCCATGGGTGGTTATGGCAAGGCTTACCGTATGATAGGTGCTTCGCTCTATAATCAGATACCTGATGCCGACTGGCGAAAGAAGACTTGGGTTGCCCCTGAGGATGCTGGCAAGGCTGAGGTTCCGGCAGGCTATTCTACCTTGCTGGATGGAGCAGGATGGGCTAAACTGCCTGCTTACACCAACCTGAAATATCATCCGGGTTCAGGTAACTTGTCTGATCTCTATGTGGGCTGTTTGTGTGATATTCCATTGATGCGTGTAGAAGAGATGTATCTCATCTATATTGAGGCCATTGCCCATACAGAAGGGGTGGATGCTGCCAAGACCGTCTTGAATGATTTCATGAATGCTTATCGCTATACAGATGGCTCTTATGAGTGTCAGGCCACAGACATCGAATCACTTGAAGATGCCGTGCTGCTTCAGAAACGTATCGAACTCTGGGGAGAGGGACTGCTGTATTTTGATTATAAGCGTCTTAAGAAAGCTGTTGTCCGTACCTATACGGGTACCAACTTCCTGGAGAGTCACCGCTTGAATTCCAAGTATGGTTTCGTGGCTCCGTGGATGGATTGTTATATCCCTGAATATGAGAAGAGTTCTAATCCGGCTGTGGTACTGAATCCAGACCCTACAAGTGTGGTAGAGGCAAAGAGTGAGTAAATGAGGAGATTTTTCAATCTTTAAAATGGAATTGACAATGAAGAATATAAAGTTTTTTAGATATTTGGGACTTGCTGTCTCAGCTGGTCTCCTGTTGGGGTTCTCTTCCTGCAGCGATGACGATGATTATGCGCCAGGCAATCCTGCCCCAGACAATTGCATGGGAGTGTATTTTGATGCCGGCAATGCGGCAGAGTTTATTCTTACTCCAGACCAGGAAACCGTTGATGTGAAGGTTTGCCGTAAGGAAGCCGCTGAGGCTGCGAGTGTTCCTGTCAAGGTAGAGTATACTGATACAACTGCCATTCAGGTGCCTGCTACGGTTGAGTTTGCCCAGGGCGAGAAGGAGGCTACGCTGACCATTTCTGTAAAGGGCTTGACACCTAAAAAGAAATTTGGTTTCAAGATAGATGTCGATGAAGCCTATGCCGATCCTTATACCAAGCAGGATGGAAGCACGGTGCTGCAGTCAACGGTGCTGGTTTCTCAGTGGAAGAAAGTACTGGAGAATGTGCGGTTCTATTACGCAGGTTTCACAGATTTGCCTGTTACCTATTCTGATATCTACCAGCTGGAAGGTGTCAATCAGTTTTATATCACCAATATGTTGGGTTCGGGTGCTGATCTTTATTTCAAGATTAATGGCACTTTCAATGCCGATAATCTGGCTGATTGCTCCGGTGAACTGGTTCCTGTGGAAGGAAATGGTGCTGCCATATATGACTATCAGACCTATAAGCAAAACTATATCGTAGCTGGTGTTGATTCTTCTACAGGCGACTATTTGTGGAACTGGACGGTAGGAGATGTAAATATCAACTCTTTCATGTGGTATGGTGGATATAGCTATAGTACCTATTCTTATATAGACTTCACACAGAAATACATCTATCTGAATGGATATATAGATTCCAGTGTTGAGCAGCAGTCTGTAAATGTGTATGGCGTTTGGTAGAAATACCGAATGATTTCCTAAAGATTTTGGACTTATGAAGAAGATTCTTATATTTTCTCTGATGTTGGCTTCTTTCCTTTGCTCTGAGGCAAAGGAAAGGAGCCTTCAGCAGAAATTGGAGATAGCCAGTGAGGTGCTGGGGGAGCGTTTGCCTTCTGTTGGCGGGAAAACTTCTCGTGGAGGAGTAGGTGAGAGCCTTCGGGTTATGCGACAGACGGATGCTTATACGGTTGTAGGACGCAACCGGAACGGATTTGTAGTTCTCGCCAATGATGATGCGTTCAAGGCTGTGATAGGTTATTCTGACGAGGGTACTTTTGGTGATAATCCTGCCTTGGGCTGGTTCTTGGCTAGAATTAATGACGCTTCACTTCGGGCTGCTTCTACGGGTTATCAGGTTATCCCTGCAGGTTGTAAGTCGAGTGTTGAGCATCTTATTGCCGTAAAATGGGGCCAGGATGCTCCTTTCAATAGCCAGTGCCCACAAGTAAATGGCAAAAATTGCTGGGTGGGTTGCGTGGCTACGGCTATGGCACAGATTATGTCTGTATACCAGTATCCATCCCGTGGCAAGGGTGTCGCTTCTTATAGCGTTGGCGATGAGAAACGTACTACTATGCTGAGTATGGGAGAGTATAAGTGGACGGAGATGTTGCCTGCTTATTCGGGTAATAACTACAGTTCGGAACAGGCTGCCGCCGTAGCCAAGTTGATGTTTCATTGCGGTTGTGTGGCTGGTATGAATTATTCTCTTGATGGCAGTGGCGCATCTTTGCAAGATGCTGCGGCTGGCATGAAGAAGCATTTCGGCTATCTTACCCAGTATTATGGCTATAAGGATTATCCCCAGACCAATAACTATGATGATGCAGCCTGGAAAAAGGTTATTTATCGGGAATTGAGCGCCGGGCATCCTATTCTGTATGCCGGTACATCCAATAAGCAGGGAAACGACAAGATGTCTTCCCATGCTTTTGTGCTGGATGGTTATGATGCTGATGGAAACGTAGGAGTAAATTGGGGCTATGGTGGTTTAGGTGATGGCTATTTCGACTTGAGCCTCCTTCCTCTGGAGTATACGGATAATGGTGTCTCCGTTGATGAGGAGTATCAGTGGTATCAGGAAATGGTGGTTATTCATTGCCCTGATGATGGTGAAATAGATTATGATTTGACTTCAGGATTAACTCCTGTTACCGATTTTACTAAGCCTTGCAGTTCCGATGTTTATGATATCAATGGCCGAAAGGTATCGCTCCCGGTGAAACATGATGGTATCTATATCCGTGGTGGCAAGAAATATATAGTAAAGTAGATTTCTCATCAATTGCAGATAATTAACAAATCCCGACAGGTATGTTGTTGCCTGTCGGGATTTGTTATAAATATAGGTATCTTTTTCTTTCTCCAATCAGTCTGCGATAACCATACAGAGTCTGAGCACATTTTCTTCGAAGTGCTCCTTGTCGATGGCATTGTTCTTGAGCAGGGAACGGTAGTTATATACGGTTTGGGGCGAATAAGACAGGATGCCGGCTATCTTGGAACTTTCGGTGATGCCTAATCTTAACAGGGCGCATACACGGAGGATAGGGGGCATTTCTCCGTTCTCTTTCAGCTGGATGTGTGCCGATTCTGTAAGCTGCTTGTTCAGCTCGGTTATAAAAGTTGGGTACAGAGACAGGAATGCCTTGTCGAATTCCGTCAGAAACTCCTTGTTCTCCTTCTCTGTATTGGTTGAGGAAGAAAGGAGGCTCAGCAGCTCCTTACTCTGGTTGGCCTTGATCTTTCTTACTGCCAAGGTACGCAGTTTGCAGTTTCTCTCTATGTTCTTATAGCACAGGTCTATATACACCTTTATCAGTCTCTCGCGCTTCTTGTTGGTGTCCTTCAGTTCGTCGTTGATGAGGTGCAACTGGCTGTTGAGAACTTCCATTTTTGCCGATGTAGCCGTGATTTCGTCTTTCTTCTGTTTCAGAAGTTTGTTCTTCTTGCGGATGAACAGACTGCTTAGTCCCACTCCGAGCAAGAGCAGGAAAATGACCGACAGCGCGATGTAGAGCATGCTGTTGGTGGCTCTGATGTCATCTGTATAGGCATTGGTAATCATCTGCAATTTGGATGAAATCTCAATGCGGCGCAACCGGTTGTTGTATGCATAAGCATCTTCCAGGGATATGTTGATGTATTCCTGGGCTTTGTTCAGACTTCTGGTCTTATGTTTATAGATGAAGAGTGCGATGTCTTGCAGGGCTACGTTTTCTTTTGTGGCAGAAGTGATGTCTGAGATGGCTGCAACCAGCAGGTAATGCTCCATCAGTTCCTGGTTGTTGGATTTCTTGTATACTTCGGATAGCGCAAAGGCGGTCATGGCATGGAGACGGCTGTCCGGCTTTTCCATACTCAGTGCTTTTTTGTAGTATTGGATGGTCTTGTTATTGTTGGAATGATTGCTGTAATAGTAAAACTCTCCCAGCAGGTAGTAATAGAATGCATCTTTCTTTGACGACAGTTCTAATGTTTTCTTCAGGTATTCCACTTTCTGCTGGTCGTAAATCTTGCTGAATTCATTGTTCTCACAATAGGTTGACCAGTTGTTGTATAGTCCGTAAAGTGTATAATAGTATTGAAACTGATAGTCAAGCGGATCTTCTTCCTTGGGTTCTATCTTCTGCATGATGTTTTTTGCTTCAGCATAGAATCCACGTGTGATAAGCAGGCTGGTTTGGCTAAGTTGGAATCTTTTATGATATAAGATGTTGTTGCTCTTTTGGGCAAGAACAAGGCCTTTTTTTACGTAAGTCATCGCCGAATCATACTCGTAGGCTTTGTATCCATTGGCGAGTTGCTCGTAAAGCTTGAGCTTGTCCTCGTTGCTGGTTACATACTTGGCACCCTGCTTGATGTCGTTCAGACTTTTCTCTTTTACTTCTACATAATGCGCACGTTTTTCCAGGGCAGCATCCAGCTGTTTGTAGAGCTGGCTGTTGTCTGCTTTTGCGCATAGTGGTAGTAGTATCAGTAGTACGATAGTTATAAAATGTCTCATGTTTCTTATGTTTTAAAGATTCTGCTGCAAAAGTAATAAAAAACTTTCAAAATCTCGCATCTACTAACGTATTTTTTTTAGAAATCTTTAATTTGCTGATATTCAGCCTGATAAATCGGATAGTAGATAATGGTAATCTACCAAAAACCTACTAATCGCAACAACCTATTGAATTTTGACGTACTTTTGCGGCATCAAACAATTTTAATCGTTATAAACCTATAGATTATGGATAAAAACAACCTTTCAAAGAAAGTAGGTCTGCTGTTAGCAGGATGCTTTATTACTTTTAATGCTCTTGGTCAGACAACCATTAAGGGTCAGGTGGTAGATGCCACAGGTGAACCTGTCATTGGTGCCAGCATTCTGGTGAAAGATACCAAGAATGGTGCAGTGTCCGACTTGGATGGTAACTACAAGCTTGACAATGTTAAGGATGGTGCCGTCCTGGTATTCTCTTATCTGGGCTACCGTACCCAGGAAATTCCTGTAAAGGGAAATCATGTTATCAATGTTTCGCTGAAAGAAAACGACGAGGTGCTCGATGAGGTGGTTGTCGTTGGTTATGCTGTGGGCAGCAAGCGCACGGTGTCGGGTGCTGTCGACCGCATCAAGAAAGAAGATATGAACAAGGGTGTGGTAACCAGTCCTGCCGAGGCCTTGAAGGGTAAGGTTGCGGGTGTTATCATTTCTCAGGCTGGCGGCGACCCTACCAGTTCGCCAAGCATCCGTGTTCGTGGTACTTCTTCTCTTTCAGGTGGTAACGACCCGTTGGTTATCATTGATGGCGTCTTTGCTGATATGACGATGTTCAATTCCCTGGCTCCTGGCGATATTGAGAGTCTCACCATCCTGAAGGATGCTTCTGAGACTGCCCAGTATGGTTCACGTGGTGCTTCCGGTGTCATCGTTGTTACCACAGCCAAGGGCAAGTTGGGCTATTCCAGCCTGAGCTACAATGGCCAGTTTGGTGTCAATACAGTTTATAAGAATCTGGATCTGATGTCGGCTTCAGAATATCGTGAGACTGCCAAGTCTTTGGGTCTGACCTATACCGATATGGGTGGCGATACCAATTTCCTCGAGGAGATTGAGCGCAATGTGGGTCTCACCCAGAATCATAATATTTCTTTCTCTTCTGGTACAGACACTTCCAGTCTTCGTGCTTCTCTGGGATTCGTTCTCCGTCAGGGTGCCTTGAAGAATTCTGATATGAAGAATTTTACAGCAAAGCTGGATGGAACCCAGTATCTCTTCGACAAACATCTGAAGCTGGAACTGGGCATATTCGGTTCTCAGCGCAATAGCAATATCCAGTATGATATGCACAAGATGTTCTATTCTGCTACAGCCTATAACCCTACTTATCCTAATGTAAGAAACGACAAGGGCGAATGGGATGAGGATCTGCTTGCCAATGAAGTCTGGAATCCGCTGGGATTGCTCGATATTGATGACTTCTACAAGGATGCCTCTGTCAATGTTCATGGCAAGGCAACGGTCAATATCATCGACGGACTCACTGTAAGTGCCTTTGGTTCATACAATTATTGGAACCGTGACAATAAGTTCTATATTCCTAACAATATCCAGATGGGTAAGCTGAACGGTAACGGATGGGCTTATATCGCCAATACCAACCGCAAGGACTATATGGGCAACGTCATGGTGAATTTCTCCAAGGATTTCGGCAAGCATCACATTGATGCCTTGGCTCTGATGGAGGGACAGAAGTATACCTACGACTGGAACTCACAGGAGGCACATGGATTTGATACCAACTACTTCAAATTCAATAACATGAAGGCTGCTGCCAATGTGAGCTGGGGTAATCTGCAGTCTAACTACACCGAATATACCCTGAGCTCTTATATGGCTCGTGTCAACTATATGCTGGCTGACAAATACATCGCTACCGTCAATGTTCGTACCGATGGTTCTTCTAAGTTGGGTAATGGTCAGAAGTGGGGCTTGTTCCCTTCTGCTTCCTTGGCATGGGTAATCAGTAATGAGCCTTGGATGAAGAAAATCAAGCAGATAGACAATTTCAAAATTCGTGCAGGATATGGTGTAACCGGTAATCAGGATGCCATCGATCCTTATACTTCTCTCGCCCTGATGGAGCCTAATGGTGTAACTACCGTCAACGGCGCAACAAGTACTACTTTTGCGGTTACCTCCAACAGCAACCCTGATCTGAAGTGGGAGGTAAAGAAGACATTTGATGCCGGTTTCGACCTGTCGATGTTCAAGCAGCGTCTCAATGTAACCTTCGACTGGTACACTTCTGAAACATCAGATATGCTTTATACCTATACCGTGCCGGTACCTCCTTTCACTTACGACCGTCTGCTGGCCAATATGGGTACCATGACTAATATGGGATTTGAACTGGCTGTTCGAGGTGACATCATCAAGACAAAGGACTTCACCTTCAATTCCGGTTTGAATTTCTCTTATCAGAAGAACAAGCTGAAGAAGTTGAGCGGTACCTACAAGGGACAGCCTATGACAACGAGCGAGCATATCTCTGTTGCCACCGTAGGTGCGGCTGGTCTGGTACATAATAATGGCGTAACCTATCTCATTGAGGGACAGCCTGTAGGTGTATTCTATCTGCCTCACTGCACAGGTATTGATGAGAATGGACAGTATATCATCGAAGACCTTGATGATAATGGTACCATTGATACGGGTGACAGTGGCGACCGCAAGGTTTGCGGACAGGCAATTCCTAAGTACTTCCTCGGCTGGGATATGAGCTTCAAGTACAAGAACTGGGATCTGACTATGCAGTTTAACGGTGCTTTCGGTCATAAGATTTACAATGCCACATCCATGACCTTGAACAATATGAGTAATTTCCCAACCTATAATATCCTGAGCGGTGCACAGCATCTCAATAATGGCAAGGGTATCCATGATGTTCAGATTTCTGACTACTGGCTGGAAAAGGGTGACTATATGAACTTCGAGTACGCTTCTCTGGGCTACACTTTCACCAAGGATATGCTCAAGTGGAAGTTCATCAACAACATTCACCTTGCATTGTCAGTCAACAATATCTGTACCCTCACTGGTTACAAGGGCTTGACTCCAATGATCAACTCAGCAACCATCAGTGGCGACAATCTGGGTGTTGACGACAAGAACATCTATCCTCTGAGCCGTACTTATACTCTGTCGCTCTCAGTGAATTTCTAAATGTTTTCACATAGAATAGATAACAAGTTCTAATTAAGAATTACATTATTAATATATAAAGGATTACAGTTATGAAACAATATATTATAGGTTCGATGCTTCTTTCATCGATATTACTGGCTAGTTGCTCACTGGATGAGACTCCACGAAGCAAGTTTTCTGAGGAGGAGGCTTTCAGTACCCCTAAGCTGGTATATGTAAACACAGTGGCTAACGTATATTCTTCCATCGGAAATGGATTGTATGGAAGCGATGGTGGCTCGGTACACACCTTCCAGGAGTTCTCTTCTGATGCCAGTATGATTCCTGGTCGTCAGGGTGACTGGGTAGATGGTGGAACCTGGCAGAATATCTTCCTCCACAACTTTGAGTCGTCTGTAAGCAAGTATAACGATGTGTGGAACAACCTGTATCGTGTCATCGGTCTTGCCAATTCTTCTATCGACCGACTCAACAAGTACCTGGGTGAACATCCGGAATATGCTGAATATGTATATGAATTGAGAGCCCTTCGTGCTGTCTATTATTACTATGTGATGGATCTCTTCGGACAGGTGCCATTGGTTGTTTCTTCTCAGGTGAGTGCTAACGAGGTGAATCAGTCCAACCGCTCTGATGTCTTCAAGTTTGTCACTTCTGAGTTGGCAGAATGTATTCCTCATCTTTCAGACAGTAAGAGCCAGAACGAGGGTGAATATTATGGCCGTATCACCAAGGCTGTGGCATATATGTGTATGGCTAAGTGTGCCATCAATGCACCGGTCTATACCATCGATGATACCAATCCAACCAGCTACAGTGCCTTTGTAGGAACAGATAAGAGCGGCAAGGCTACTGCCAGCGAGGAGCAGGGAAAGACAGTTTCGGAAATGGGCAAAAATATAAACATCACTTTGGATGGTGAAACTCGCAATGCGTGGGAAACAGCAGTCTATTGTGCCGACCAGATTGCCAGCTTGGGTTACCGCCTGCAGCCTAGCTATGCCGACAACTTCATCGTAGCCAACCAAAATTCCGTGGAGAATATCTGGACCCGCCCGAATGATTGTGTTAACTATAAGATAGAGGATTACAACATCGTGCGCACCCTGCATTACAACCATGGTGGTGCCATCGGTTACCAGGGCTGGAATGGAGCCTGCTCTTCCAAGCAGCAGATGCTGGTATATGGCTATGGAACGGCTAACCCTGACCCTCGTCTGAAACTCAACTTCTATACCGACAAGGATTATATGGAGGAGACAGGAAAAGCTGTAGAGGACGGTGCCACTGACAAGCCACTGGAGTATATGCCATTGGCTGTAAAGGTGGATTTCACTGCTGCCGATGACCCTCATGCCATGAAGTGTTCTGGTGCCAGAATGAAGAAGTATGAGTTTGACAAGTCCACTACCCAGCAGTATAGCTTCAACAACGACTTGGTGATCTGGCGTTATGCCGATGCCTTGCTCCTGAAGGCTGAGGCTGAGTATCGTATGGGTAACAAGGCTGAGGCTCTCACAATTGTCAATGAGGTTCGTGGCCGTGTTGCTGCTACACCTCGTACAGAACTTACGCTCAATGACATTCTGAATGAACGTATGCTGGAACTGGCTTGGGAGGGAGTACGCCGCCAAGACCAGATCAGATTCTGTACCTTTACAGAGCCTACTGCTGACCGCTTCAAGGGTGTGACCCACAATGCGTCTGCAGGTGATTACAATGATGATACGCAGGGCTATACCATGGTTTATCCTATCCCTTATGCCGTGCTCAACTTGAATAAGAAACTCGGCCAGAATCCTGGTTATACCAAGTAGAATGGTAATTTTACTGAAGTTTCGTAAGCGAGCTTTTGGGTCTTCAGCCCGTACTTGAACCACATTCGAAACTTCAGTAATTTTATATTGAATATTACAAACTAAAAAGAAAATAATATGAAAAAACTCTTTTTGCTCGCAAGCCTTCTGATGGCTTTTGGCATCTCAGCAGATGCAGGAGACATCACTTCTCCTAACGGACAAATCAAGGTGAACTTCACCTTGGATGGCACTGTGCCTACCTATAGTGTGACCTATCAGGGCAAGATCATCATCAAGCCTAGCCGTCTGGGTTATCAGCTCGCCAAGGGCGGCAAGGATGGCAAGGATCTGCTTTCTGATTTTAGTGTCATCAATGAGAAGACTTCCACTTTCGATGAGACCTGGACTCCTGTTTGGGGAGAGAACAAGTCTATCCGCAATCATTATAATGATATGCTGGTAGAGTTGAAGCAGAATTCCACCGACAGTTATATGAACGTTCGCTTCCGTGTTTATGACGATGGAGTAGGATTGCGCTATGAGTTCCCTCAGAAAGGCAATCTCAACTACTTTACCATCAAGGAAGAGCGTACAGAATTTGCCATGACGGGCGATCATACCGCCTGGTGGATTCCGGGTGATTACGATACTCAGGAGTATGAATACACCAAGACCCGTCTGTCGGGCATCCGTCCAGCTTTGCATGCTGCTGTCAGCAGCAATCTCTCGCAGACTGTCTTTTCAGATACCGGTGTACAGACCTCACTCCAGTTGAAGACTGATGATGGTATCTACATCAACCTGCATGAGGCTGCCCTGGTAGATTATCCAGCCATGCATCTGAACCTGGATGACAAGACCATGACCTTTACCTCTTGGCTTACCCCTGATGCACAGGGTATGAAGGGATATATGCAGACTCCGTTCAAGAGCCCTTGGCGTACGATGGTCATTACAGATGATGCCCGCAAGGTGTTGTCTTCCAACCTGATTCTCAATCTCAATGAGCCTTGCAAGATCAAGGATACCTCCTGGATTCATCCTGTGAAGTACGTAGGTGTATGGTGGGAGATGATTTCCGGTAAGGGTGAGTGGGCTTATACCCATGATTATCCTACCGTGAAGTTGGATGGAACCGACTATGTACATGCCAAGCCATCGGGCAAGCATTCTGCCAACAATGCCAATGTGCGCCGTTACATCGACTTCGCTGCAGCCCATGGTTTCGATGCTGTCCTGGTAGAAGGATGGAACATCGGTTGGGAAGACTGGAGTGGCTATATGAAGGAAAAGGTATTCGATTTCCTGACTCCATATCCTGATTTCGACATCAAGGCGCTCAATGAGTATGCGCATTCCAAGGGAGTGAAGCTCATCATGCATCATGAGACCTCCTCTTCTGTAATGAACTACGAGAAGTATATGGACAGAGCTTATCAGTTGATGAAGGATTATGGCTACGATGCAGTGAAGAGCGGTTATGTAGGCAACATCATTCCTCGTGGCGAGCATCACTACAGTCAGTTGGAAATCAATCACTATCTGCATGCCGTAACCCGTGCTGCCGATTATCACATCATGGTAAATGCCCATGAGGCTGTGCGTCCTACCGGTCTCTGCCGTACTTATCCTAACCTAATTGGCAACGAGAGTGCTCGCGGTACTGAATATCAGGCTTTCGGAGGTACCAAGCCGGGACATACCGCCATCTTGCCTTTCACTCGTCTGCAGGGTGGTCCGATGGATTATACACCGGGTATCTTTGAAATGGATTGTGCCAATGGTTCACATTGCAACTCTACCATCTGCGGTCAGTTGGCACTTTATGTAACGATGTACAGTCCGTTGCAGATGGCTGCCGATTTCCCTGAGAATTACGAGAAGCACATGGATGCCTTCCAGTTTATCAAGGATGTGGCTGTAGATTGGGACAAGTCTATCTATCTGGAGGCTGAACCAATGGAGTATATCACCGCTGCCCGCAAGGCAAAGGGTTCTGATAACTGGTTCGTCGGTGGCGTTACGGGCATGAAGGCTCATCAGTCTACCGTAAAGCTCGATTTCCTCGAGAAGGGCAAGAAGTATGTGGCTACCATCTATCAGGATGCAAAGAATGCCAACTACAAGACCAATCCGCAGGCTTATGTCATCACCAAGAAGACTGTAACCAGCAAGTCTGTCTTGAAGTTGAACTCCGTTGCAGGTGGCGGATTCGCAATTAGCCTTCTTGCGCAATAAAATGCAGGATTTTGAGTTATTATGAAAGAAAGTTTTCTTGAATTAATAATGATGCTTATGAAAAGAATGAATAAAATGTTGTTGGTTGCTGCTTTGGCGGCAACCACACTTTCTGCTCAGGCAGAACAGAAGAAGGGACCGGCTTGGTTGAGTGATGCACTTTTCTATCAGATTTATCCATCTTCCTATATGGATACTGATGGCAATGGTATTGGTGACTTGCCGGGTATCACTTCCAAGTTGGATTACATCAAGTCGCTGGGTGTGAACGCCCTCTGGCTCAATCCGATCTTTGAGTCGGGATGGTTTGATGGTGGCTATGATGTCATCGATTTCTACAAGGTGGATCCTCGATTCGGTACCAATACCGATTTGGTTACTTTGGTCAATGAGGCACATAAGCGTGGTATCAAGGTTTGTCTCGACCTGGTGGCAGGACATTCCAGCACCAAGTGTTCCTGGTTTAAGGAGTCTTCCGAGAAAGATCCTAACCAGCGTTACAGCGACTATTATATCTGGATGAACGATATTCCTGAGAGCGAGAAGAAAGAAATAGAAGCCCGTCATCAGGAGGCAAGTCCGGAGTCTAGTACCCGAGGCAGATATGTGGAGGCGAATGCTCCTCGTGCCAAGTATTATGAGAAGAATTTCTTCGAGTGCCAGCCAGCCTTGAACTATGGCTTTGCTCATCCTGACCCAAAACATCCTTGGGAGCAGAGCGTAGATGCGCCTGGACCACAGGCTGTTCGCAGGGAGATACGTAACATCATGGCTTTCTGGTTTGATAAGGGTGTGGATGGATTCCGTGTTGATATGGCGTCATCGCTCATCAAGAACGACCCTGACAAGAAGGAGGTTTCCAAACTCTGGAATGAGATGCGTGCATGGAAGGACAAGTACTATCCTGAGACCGTCCTGATTTCAGAGTGGGCTAATCCGCAGCAAGCCATTCCTGCCGGCTTCAACATCGATTTCTACATCCATTTCGGTCTTAAGGGCTATGCCTCTCTGTTCTTCGACCGCAAGACTCCATGGGGCAAGTGGGAGCAGAGCTATCAGAACTGCTATTTCGACAAGCAGGGCAAGGGTTCGCTTAAGGAATTTAGCGAGAACTATACCAAGGCTTTCAATGCCACCAAGAATCTCGGCTACATCGCTGTTCCATCTGCCAACCACGATTACCAGCGCCCTAACATCGGTACCCGCAACACGCCAGACCAGCTGAAGGTGGCGATGACCTTCTTCCTCACCATGCCAGGTATTCCATTTATCTATTATGGTGATGAGATTGGTATGAAGTATCAGATGAATCTCCCTAACAAGGAGGGTAGTAATGAGCGCTCTGGTACCCGTACTCCGATGCAGTGGACCAAGGGCAAGAATGCCGGCTTCTCAACGAGTGCGCCTGATAAACTCTACTTCCCTGTAGATACGGAAAACGGAAAGTTGACCGTTGAGGCTCAGCAGGGAGATCAGAATTCTCTGTTGTCATATACCCGTAAGCTGGCCGCTTTGCGTCATTCTGCCAAGGCTCTTGACAATGAGGGCGATTGGAAGCTCCTGAACCAGAAGGGTCAGGAATATCCGATGGTATATGAGCGCACTTTGGGTGATGAAAAGTATGTTGTTGTCGTGAATCCTGGTGCCAAGGCAGCCTCTCTCAACATCACCTCTGTAGGTGGCAAGGCAGTTTCTGTTCTTTCTACAGGCAAGGTTGTATATAAATCAGGCAAGAAGACCGATGCCATCAAGGCTTCAGGCATTAGTGCCGCTGTATTCAAGGTGGCTAAGTAACCTGTGAACATGATTATTGCTAGCTTTATTAAATATCAGAATCCGCATGGATTTTAAGGAAAAATAAGAAAGAAAACAAAAAGATAATCCGAAACAGAAGCATTGGCAGCTATCTGTTTCGGATTTTTTTTGCATTTCCATAACGTTTTATATCTATTTCATGTTTTATGTTACATGTTTTATGAAATGCCTCAACCATACAGGGCGAAATCAGTTATTATTAGGTTAAAACTGTAAGTAAGTAAACGATTTCATACAATTATAATAAGGAATCGTGTGGTTATTGCTTTTCTTTTTGTATCTTTGCAGCCGTTTGGTTAACATACGTGCCAAATCATATCTAAAGGAAAAGAATATCTAATAATAAATAAAAAGTAATGACTACACTTACAATTTCTATTATTGTCGTTTTCGTGCTCGGCTATGCACTCATAGCTACCGAAAGCTTGACAAAGGTAAACAAGGCAGCAATTGCCCTGTTGATGTTGGTAGGTTGTTGGACCCTCTACATGGTGGATCCAATGCAGTATCTCCAGTTGATGCACCCTGATTATACAGGCGGTGCTGCTGGGATGGTGGAGAAGGTGACCGGAATCATCCAGGAACATCTGGGCGATACTGCCACAACACTCTTCTTCCTGATGGGTGCGATGACCATCGTGGAAATCGTTGACCAGAACGGCGGATTCAACTGGGTTCGCAAGGTGATGAAGACCAAGTCGAAACGTGCGCTTCTCTGGCGTATCGCTATCCTTACCTTCTTCCTCTCTGCCATCCTCGACAATCTGACCACCAGTATCGTGATGATCATGATTCTCCGAAAGCTCGTCACCGACCACAAGGATCGCATGGTTTATGCATCCCTCGTCATCATCGCTGCCAATTCGGGTGGTGCCTTCTCACCAATCGGCGACGTTACCACCATCATGCTCTGGAACAAGGGATTGATTACCGCAGCCGGCGTTATTGCCGAAATCTTCATCCCGTCTGTGGTTTCCATGGTGATTCCTGCCCTCATCCTTCAGACTATGTTGAAGGGCGAACTCGTGATGCCTGAGGTTTCTGCCCAGCAGAATGCATCGGTCAGCGATTTCACCGAAGGTCAGCGCAAGGCAGTGTTCTGGTTGGGAGTAGGCGGTTTGATCTTTGTTCCTATCTTCAAGAGTATCACCCACTTGCCTCCATTCGTAGGAATCCTTCTGGTATTGGGCGTTCTCTGGACTGCTACCGAAGTTTTCTATCGCAGTTTGCATCGTGGAGCTGATGCCGAGGGCACTCAGAAGCGAGTAACCAAGTTGCTTTCTCGTGTTGATATGAGTACCATCCTCTTCTTCCTCGGTATCCTGATGGCAGTATCTTGCCTGGCTGAGATTGGCGTATTGACTGCTTTGGGTCAGGGCTTGAACGTCGTATTCGATGGCAACCACTACCTGGTTACTGGTATCATCGGTGTGCTTTCAAGTATTGTTGACAATGTGCCTCTGGTGGCCGGATGTATGGGAATGTATCCTGTGGCAGCCGCTGGCGATATGGCTGTGGATGGTGTCTTCTGGCAGTTGCTGGCCTACTGTGCCGGTGTAGGAGGTTCAATGCTGATTATCGGTAGTGCCGCTGGTGTGGTAGTAATGGGCTTGGAGAAGATTACCTTCGGCTGGTATATGAAGCATATCTCCTGGATAGCTTTCGTAGGTTACATCGCAGGTATCGTTTGCTACTGGTTCATCCGCACCTTCCTTTATGCTATCTAAAGGATAAGTGTTTTCAGATGTAGGCTCCACACGCCCTGAAAGGGCAGAAGCTCTTAGCCCAGGGCAACACCCTGGGGATTTATAAACGCAAGCCTGTCGCCCTGAAAGGGCAAAAGCTTTCTCTCTTACGTGAAAAAGTTTTTTTTGAGAAAAAAGTCTCAAAGTCTCATTTTCTATTGAAAATACCGACTTAAAGACTTGATGGATAATAAGATAAAGAGAATGAGACTTCTCTGTTTTTGTGCCGAGAAGTCTCATTAAAGTATCATAGAAGTATCATTATCTCACTTTTTCTTTACAAGATACTTCATTCCATCTGCAAATCTCTTATGTTTTAACTCACTCATATTCGCCAGTTTTCTGCCGAATCCCATCAAACTGTTCACCTTGAGCGATGAACCTATCTGCTTTTTCAGATAGTCGAAAATCTCGGCGGCAGTCAGATATTCACCCTCTTTCTCATTCTCAACCAAATCAAAATAGAGTTGGAAATACTGGTCTATCGGCTCAGCCACCTCAAACTGGCAGTTGTTCTTCATGATCAACTTCACCTGTTCCGCATCAAAATAACTCTTCTCGCCATTGTGCAAAGCGGTCAGCGCCTGGGCGAAAAGTTGCTGATAGTTCGGACGCACGCTCACATCGATCGGTCCCGTCAGTTCCACGCCTATGAACCTTCGGTTGCCGGATGGATCGGTGAGAATATCCTTCATGTTGCTCGTGGCGATGAACGAGGCAAGACGAGGAAATTCCATGACATGACTGCCATACGGAGGCTTGTATTTCAGCGTAGGCAACTGGATGAGATTCTTCAGAAATCCCTGCTGCACCTGTGGAGAAATCTGGTTGAACTCATCAAGATTGATGACCATAAACTGCGCCATCGCCTGATAAACCTGACGTTTTTCTGACAGAATCAGATTATCGTTATATCCCCACTGCAGTTCCGGTGGCAACAGCCGGCGACAGAAAGTACTCTTGTTGTAACCCTGCTTGGAAATCAGAAGCGGAGCCACCGAGTTGCCATACTGGCGATGGGTAAAGCCGCGCCACTGGTCAACCATGCCCAGGAACCAGGTGTAGAACCAGTCTGCCCAGTAAGGATTGTTGGTAGGAACCGTACGAGCCAAGGCACGTATATGGTCCTTCCCATCCCGTTTGTCGTAGCATTGGAAGAGATATTCATCTATCGGATTATAATTTTTGATATAATCAGACTCCAGAAAATTCCTGACATCCTTGATGCTCACCCGGATGTCAGCGAGCTGCACCTCCAGCGTCATGCGCTTCTGCACTCTCGGATCTACGGGCTGGAAACCATACCATCCCTTCTCCTTCGGCATGTATTCCACGAATTTCATCACCGTGTTGTATCTGAAGTTATATTTGCTTTTCAGCAGCTGCATCATGCTCATGATATTCTCGCGAACGCTGTTCTTGTCAACTTTCTTTTCTTCTTCCGAAGTATCGGAACCAGGAATCATCTGCTGATTATCTTCCGTGTTGAAAGCCTGGTTCTGAGGGTGCATGTTGCTGTCAATTTTCATCGCTACCGCCTTACTGTTGAAATAAGGTTTCGCATCGAGCGTCATCATAAAACTGTTGTGCATCGAAGGCTCAAAAGACAGGCTTGCGCCCGCTTCTATAGAAGGTTTCGGTCCGTCTGTGAGCACCGAAGCCTTGGCAATCGCCTGATATACAGGCAAAATCTGCTGGTAAGCGATGCGGTACAGTCGTTCGGCATCCGCCTCCTCAACAGGCAGCAAGTCATCTTCATTGCTGAATTTTACCAATACGATAACCGACTTACCATCAGCACCTTCCAGCGCAGCAAAGGTAGAAGGCAGCATGGCAACCGAGCGCTTCACGCCCTCCACGCCATCTGCATCCGTAATGTTTCCGAATTTCAGCATCAGGATACCGTTGCACGCCTTCATCTTCAGGTTGTTGTTTTCGTCTTTGGCGAATTCAGCAGCGGGGTAGATGTGCATCCATGTTGGCATATCCTTGTAATATTCATAGCCGCTTTCCATATAGGTCACGTATTCGCGGAAATGGGTAACAGTAAGTCTGCTGTCATCTTTTGCGATACGTTGCAGCAACTTCTCCATCGTCTTTGTGCTGACGAGGAGCTGCTTCTTGTTGTTTGTATGAACGATAGTTACTTTCATTGAATATATTTATTAAGATGGTTAATTGTCAATCTATTAGCTATTAACTATAAACTCTTTCTTGCATTGCCCAAAGTTTGGTTGGTAAATTGGGCACTTGTTTCCCGTTGTACGGGCAATGGCTGCCCATCACGTGTTCTCTGGTAGCCCATCACGTGTTCACCGGTAGCCCGTCACGTGTTCTCTGTGGGACCGTTTAAATGGCATGGCTGGAACATCTGGAGGGCAGAGAAAAAGATTAGCTTTTAGTGAAATCAATCTCTTCTGAGAAATAGTCGAATTCAACATCTTTATATCCGTATCTGGCGAAGAGCTGTTTGATATATGCCTGTTGTTCCGGCAGGAGTTTCAGTTGTCCCAGTTTGTAACGGTAGTATTGTCCTTTGCTGCCGAGGTAGTCTCTCATTTCGGCGCGCAGTGCAGGAGCGTCTTTCACTTTCATTTCGGCAAAGAGTTTGTCGAATCCCCATGCCATTTTCACGACACGCAGCGGAGCGAAGTACTTGCAATTCCCGTTTTTCAGGGCATTTGGGAAAATGGCATCCCCTCTATCAGTCTTCTCGTTTTTGTAGAGACCGGATAGATAGTGGATACATTTGTTTTTCATCGGACATGGTTCGGTGAAACAGTAGGTGATGTTGCTAGGTACGTTTCCGTACTCAAAAGCCTTTTTCAGTAATTCCTTTTCATCCATGTTTCTTAAGTATTAAGAATAAAACATTCTGTTTTACTAAACGCAAAAACATCCTGTTTATTGCCTTAAAAATGCTATTATTATCACTTCATAAAGCATTTTTTTTCGATGCAAGCAAGAAATCATGATACTTCTCCCTAATTTATGATACTTCGATGATACTTCTCTCTTCATTTTTAGAGAAGTCTCATTCGTGATAAAGTTCTGTGTATTAAAGATATAACTTTTATTTTATACCGAAAAATGAGACTTTGATACTTTTTCGAGAAAAAAGATTCATACGTGCGTATATTTGTTGGTTCTTTATCGCTTGCGTACTTCTTTCTAAACTTCCTTCTAGCCTCATCCCTTTTGTTGGAAAAATCATGCTCCGCAGATAGCTCTCCTTTTTACTATTGTGTCCCCTCATACAACTTTTTTCGAAACTTTTTAGCTAAAAGTTTTGTAGATTCGATAATAATTGTTACTTTTGCGGTGTCATATCCTTACTGGAAGCTCCAATTGGGCGAAGGTGGGATGGACATATATACATAAAGGCGTAACTGTACGCTTTGGTTTTGACGCTATTAGAACTTCGCAACTTCCAAATGTCTGTCAAGAACAAAGCAACGGGGACGCCCCTTGGGATGTATCATATATACAGCCCTTATTGGCTCATAGCATTTTGCAATGGGTTAATAGGTGGTACTATATACTTACATCGGCGTGGGGCTTCCAGCGTTGTTCGTTTCGACAGACAGGGCAATGCGAAGGCCTTAATAGCGTGGAACGGGCAGCAGTCTGGCTCCACGCTTTTTGTATGTATTAGTGAGTGGATTTCGTCAACAAGGGAGTCGGTTGGCTTTATTTGTTAACGGAATTAGAATGAATATACTACAAAACAATCCATATCGTCTGTTAGGAGTTTATTCAAATTCTCCTACTAAGGAAAGATTGGCAAACCATAATCGTATGAAAGCATTTTTGAAGGTTGGTAAAACTGTTACCTTTCCTTTAGACTTGCCCCAATACCTTACATCTATCAATCGTACAGAGACCTCAGTTACTGATGCTGAGGCAAAACTTACATTGCCAAATGACCAAATGCTCTATGCCTTATTTTGGTTTGTAAAGATGACTCCATTGGATGAGGTGGCTTTTAATCACCTCTTTGCAGGTGAAATGGCTAAAGCAGAAGAAATTTGGCAAAAAAGAGAATGTGCTTCATCTTTGCAGAATCGTATTGTGTGTGCTTTAATACGTAACAACTATGATTGTGCCATAAAATGTGCTATAAACCTATATGAGAACAAACAAAATGTCAATCAATTTGTTTCTGCAATAGTAGGAGCAGGTGGAAGTTTTGATACAGCAAACTTAGCTTTTTCTTTTCTTGATATTCTATGTGGGGAAGTTGGAGCAAACAAACTACTTCCTTTTATAACTAATGATTCATGGAAAAATCATATTGCAGAAAAAATGGTGAAACCTCTTGTGGATAGCATACAGGAAGCCATTGCTGTCGCAAAGAAATCAAAAGGTAAAGGCTCGAATGCAAGACTCGATGCAGGAGAGACCTTAAGAAAAAATACAAGAAATTCCATATTGCAGTTAAAAGGTTTTCTCTCAACGAAAGATTTGCAATATCAGATGATTGCAGATAAACTGGGACTGGAAATTCTACAGTGTGGAATTGACTACTTTAATGATTCTGACGAGCCGGATGCTGCGTACAAAGCCATGAGTTTGCAGAAATATGCAAATAGCATTGTTATAGGGAAAATGGCAAAAGACAGATGTAAGGAGAATGTCGATATCCTTCAAAAGATTATTGATAATTTGCCACCGGCAGAGGTGTTTGCAGAAGATAAAGCTATTCATGAGGAATTGCGTAAATACTGTTTGTTGCCAGACAAAATTTGCCATGCTGTTACTTTGTTGAAGGCAACGCAGGGAAAGTTGGTGTCAATGAGACAGAAGTTAGGTATTTCTAATCAATACTATATAGAGTTGTCTACTCAAGTTGTTGGGAATGCTCTGCATAATGTTATAGAAGAAGTAAATGCGGCACAAAAGGATAAGTCAGAGGCTTATTTAGCCCAAGTACTTGTCTCTGCATATAAAGCAACATTGATTATGGATACATTTGATAAGAATGATAACTTTAAAACTCGTTATCTGTCAAATAGAGAAACGCTGTTAAGTATCTATAAGCAAATTCTTCTTTCAGATATAATTTCTACAGAAATGATAGAGATATATGATGCAATTGATGGCTTTAATGGTACGAAAAAGCCTACAGTAGGGAATTCTGGCAGTTTATTGATTGACAGTTCTTTGGATGATTTCCTTAGACCAACAATGTTGGCGTACACGGATAGCTTTTCCCGTGAAAGACAATTTGGAAAAATAACAACTTTGTTAGATAGAACAAGTGGAGCTCTTCGTGTAGTGAAACAATGTTCTTCTGTTAGTGATGTTGATTATAGAAAACTGTCTACTAGAATAGTATCAATGGCATTGAATAGTGTTATAACAATAGTCAATGATGCTACATCGTCCCCATTGGTGTCATCTTATAATAGGGATGTCTATGCTACTATATCCAAAGCAAGTTTGGCTATTCTCAAAATGGCTCCTTTTGATATGACTTTAGACTTTAAAAAGCATTTTGACGAACAAAAGAGTACTATTGAGCAGATGGAAAGACGCTCAAATCCACTTCATACAACTAGTGGTGGAGCACCTGCCAGTGGGGGAAGTGGATGTATGGTCATGTTGTGTGCGATTTTTGGATTAGTAGTTTTGACTATATATGGTTTAATCAATCTGTAATAATATGAATAAGGCTATTATAATATTGTTGGTTCTTGTTATTGGAGGCCAGCAAGTGAATGCAAAATCTGCTTTAGACAGTGAAAAATTTAATTCATTGGAGGAAAAATGTATCATAATACAGAATAAGCAGGCTCATTATGACCATGAGTTGCGTGAGTTAAGTGAAAAACTGAAAAAGGCAAATAATAAAGTACAAAACTTATCAAATAATGTTGAGCAAAATAATCAGCAAATTCAAGGGGTACTCTTATACGAACGCCACTTAGCGGACAGTATAAATGTGTTATCTGGTAAGTTTAATGGTATAGAGCACAATTTGGGTAATAAAATCTATTTGACCGATAATAGAGTTAAAGCAAATAGTAACTTACTAGAAAAATATGCAATATGGGGGAGTCTTATAATTGTAATATTTCTTTTAGCTATAATAGCTGTCGTATACTGTTTGGTTAAGCGAATCAAGTCTAAAGACACATCTATAGATGAAGTCCGTAAGGCTCAAAATGCATTGCAGGCAGCTCAAACAAAAATGCAAGAAGAATCTATAAAGTTAGATAATCAACTTCTTGCTATAGTACAAAAGCAACTTGATTCTTCTGTGCCTTCAGCAAACAAGGCAACTGGAGAACCTGACCATTCGCTTGTGGTAAAGCTTGCGGATGAAATAGCAAGAATAGAGACGAACCTTTCAAAGATGGATAAGTCAGTAAGAGGTTACAAGCAGCTTGTTCAAGCCAAGGATCGCATGATAAACAATGTGCGTGCTAATGGATACGAAATTATAAGTTTGCTTGGACAGGAATATAACGATGGTATGCAATTCCAAACAAGATTCGTTCCAGATGAAAGTTTACCAGAAGGTAAGCGTATAATCACGGGAATGATAAAAATGCAGGTTAATTATAATGGTAAGATGATACAGCCTGCTGAAATTGTAGTTAGTCAAAACATTTAAAAATACTATAATTATGGCAAGAATCAAAATAGACTATGGCATAGACCTTGGTACGACAAACTCGGCTATTGCCAGAATGGAGAACGGAGAGTCTGTTATTAAGCAGACCAAAAACCTTATGGACACATTGCCTTCTTGTGTTTATTTCTCAAAGAATAAAAAGGGGGAACGTGCCTTGCGTATTGGCATGAAAGCAAAGGATTCTGTGTATTCTGATGCTATTACAGCTTTGAGCAAGAATGAGCCTCCCAAGGAGTGTGGCTATTTGGAATTCAAGCGTGAAATGGGTTCAGATAAGAAATATTCCAATGAGAATATGCCAAAGGATAGTTATTCTCCAGAGGAACTTTCCGCAGAAGTATTGAAAGAATTGAAGAGTCTTATCAATGATGAAACTGTAAAATCTGTTGTTATTACAGTACCTGCTATGTTTACTGCAATCCAAAAGGATGCTACTATGAAGGCTGCACGTATTGCAGGTTTCAAGCAGTGTGAATTGTTACAAGAGCCTATAGCCGCTTGTATGGCGTATGGATTGTCGAGTGAGAAGAAAGATGGCAAATGGTTGGTCTTTGACTTTGGCGGAGGTACGTTTGACGCAGCTCTTGTAAAGGTCGAAGATGGAATATTGACGGTATTTGATACAGAAGGTGATAACTATCTTGGTGGTAAAAACCTTGATGAAGCCGTTGTTAATAAAATTTTTATGCCAAGTTTGAAAGAGGACTATGCCCTTTCTTCATATGAAACTACAGACTGGAAAAAGAAAGCTTTAATAGATGCACTTAAAGGTCCAGCGGAGGAAATGAGAATAGCATTATCATTTGCAGATAGTGCAGACTATTCTACTTATGACCGCAATCTTAATTTGGGTCAAGATGATAATGGGGAGGAGATTGATCTCGAAATAACCATTACCAAAGATCAACTTATAGACGCTGTTGGTGAACAATATAAGAAAGCGGTTGGTATCTGTAAGAAACTGTTGGAACGTAATGGTCTTACAGGAAAAGACCTGTCTTCTCTAGTTCTTGTCGGTGGTCCAACCTATTCGCCAATCATTCGTGATATGTTGAAAGCAGAGATTACACCAAATGTTGATACGAGTATCAATCCTATGACCGCAGTAGCGCGTGGAGCTGCTCTTTATGCTTCTACTATTGATGCTAATATCAATGAGGCAGAAATAAAAAAAGAAGCAAAGTCGGAAATTGTATTTCTGCAAGTTGGTTATGAATCTACATCTGTAGAATCATCTGAATGGGTCAGCATCAGCATCGATAAGGAAAAGACAGGAAACAATAGCCCTAATGAGTTATCTATAGAATTACAGCGTGCAGATGGTGCGTGGAGAAGTGACCGAACTCAGGTTGATGCAAGTGGCAATGTCATTGAGGCATTCTTGCTTGAAGGCAAGCCAAATACATTCAAAGTTAAGGCTTATAATCAGCAAGGCAATGCCGTTGAGGTCTTCCCTTCTGAGTTTACCATTATCCAAGGTGTCAAAGTAGGTGCCGCACCTCTTCCATACAATATAGGTATAGCTGTTTACAATGACGTAAAGAAACGTGGTGTGTTCTTACCTGCCAAAGGATTGGAAAAAAATAAACCTCTGCCAGCCGTAGGTGTTGTGCCAGATAGAAAAACAACACAGGCATTGCGCCCTGGAGTTTCTACAGACGTATTGTCTATTCCTGTTTATCAAGTATCAGGCTTAGAAGCCGAAGGAAAAACTGCTGCATTAAATACGCAAATATCCAATGTGGTTGTAACTGGTGATGATGTTGAACAGCTCATCCCTGAAAATTCCAATGTGGAAATTACGTTGCATGTTGATTCCTCAGAGATGATGACCATGGAAGTGTATTTTCCATCAGTTGACTTCACTGTAAAAAAAGAACTTGACTTAAGTAAGCGTGAGTCTTCTGAGGATGCTATTTCGTGGGTAAACAAAGAGTTGGGTTCTGCTCAAAGAAGTATAGAGGCATTGCTCTCCTCTGGTATCTCTGTAGAGGAGTTGACCAAAGAACTTGATTCCGTAAAAGAATTGTCTTCAAGTAGGAACGATCCTATGCGCACTATGTCAAATTTAAAGGAACTCCTACGCAAAATAGAGGAACTTGACGATAGTACTGAGTGGCAACGTGTAGAAAGAGAACTTCGAGAAGAATTTGACAGATTGGAAAATGCGCAAAATGAATTAGGTAACGACAAGTCTGCTCTACTAGTGAACCAAATTCGGGGGCAAGTAGATAACGTCATTCGAGTGAAAGACGCAAAGCTTGGGCGAGAAATTCTAGACCAAATTAGCAGCTTGTTTGTTCACTTGACTTTGGTATATCAGTGCATGGGGCTTATACGTGATTGTCATAATCGTTTTGGAACGATTTGTTGGAAAGACTCGACACGTGCTCGCCAACTTGTTAATAGAGGCTTGGAAGAAATAAATAATCAGCCATCGGTTGACAAACTTCAGCCTATTGTATGTGGTCTTATTGACCTTATGCCGAATGAGGAAGCGGCTAATGCAGGAGGATTACTAAAATAGTTTGTAATTATGGGAATAAAAGAAGCTTTAGAAAAAATGATACTCATAAAGATTTACTGGGCAAACAATTGAACGAAGCGAGTATAGATGATTTAATAATAGTTCCTACTAATATTGCATTAAAACGGCAGTTTGAAGAATTGTACATAAGCAGTTTGGATGCACAAGCCGCCCTAGTTCCATTTTTGGATAAAGATGTTGACATTATGGTAATTTTTGATAAACATAAAATTCGTAGTCAAAATATCATTTTCTCAACAACACTAGATAATGTATTAAAAATGATAGAAAATGGATAAGATAACATCATTTAGTTCTCTATTAGAATACATGAAGTCTCTTCATGATATTTCAAAAGGAGATAAATTGTCTAAAGAAATCGATTGTGCCTTGACTTTTATGCTTCTGTCGCAACAGGGAATACTAACACAACAAGTAGGTAAAAGTGACGATGGAATAACAGAAAGGCAAGATATCTTGGACTTTAAGGATAAAGAGTCACAATGTGCTATACTGTGTCTTGAGAATATCTTGCATTACGAATTGCCGGAAAATATTCATATTCAACTTGTCGCTTTGAAACCTAAAGTTGAAGAACTTGCAATGTTAAATAGAAATATAGCTAATGGTAATCGACGAATGCAAGAAATACTTTCAACAGCGAGAAATAATGATTCAAAATCAGGTTGTATGGTAACATTGTTGTTCCTTATTGGTTGTATTATATTTATATATCTTTAAGTAGTAGGATTATGTACTTCAAGAAGAACGAAAAAATAGGTTCATACATTGTAGTGTTTCCGCATAAGCATGGTTCTTATGCGGAAACCTATCGTGTGAAAGACTCAAGTGGCAAAACTCGTTTCTTGAAACTCATCAACTATTCAAAACTCAATCGTAATCAGATTGATGATAATGGACGAGTGATAGAAGTGGAGATAGCCAAACTACTGCATCACCATAACCTTTGTCAGTTTATAGACTCTGGCAATATGATGATGAACGGAAGTCAATATGCTTGGTTCGTCACCGAATTTGTAAGCGGAGAAACTTTGTCGCAGAGAATTATCCGTGATGATGAAATCAGCGTTTATGAGATAAAAACAATAGCTAAGGCAGTATTGTCGGCATTATCATTTTTACATTCGCTGCCAATTCCAGTTATACATAACGAGGTGACGATACAAAACGTTTTCCTCAATCTCGTCGGAGATTTGCAAGATTTGAAACTCATAGACTTTGGTTATGCAAGATTCTTGAACCAACCGCCAGCCAAACCTAACTTGGATGAACTGAATCCTTTCTATCTTGCACCAGAACGATTTTCGGGAGTATGCTCTATTCAGACAGATCTCTATTCTGTTGGAGTAATGATGTTTCATCTTCTTTACGGCGAATTACCTTGGTTTGTTGATGTTTCAAAAATGCATGGACAAGAAATCATAGACCGTATTTTAGCAGAACGAGACAAGGAGTTGGAACTGACAAAAGAAGACAGGTATGAACTTGACAATCAATTGCTAAATGTAATAGCAAAAGCTATAAGCTATGATACAGAGGACAGATTCCAAAGTGCCGATGAGTTTATAAAGGCTATTGATGGCGAAGTAAAAATTGAACGTCAATCAACGAAGCGAAAAATTCTCTCACAATCGCATTCAAATGATGCATCTGGTTCTACAGAAATAAAGAAAAACGGTGAAGGATTTGCTGCTGTTGCTGGTATGGAAGAGTTGAAGCAAAAAATGCGTGAAGAAGTTATCGAACCTCTCCACAACCCTGAAGAATATCATCGTTATGGTGTAACCATACCAAATGGAATGTTACTGTATGGGCCTCCTGGTTGTGGAAAAACATTCTTCGCAAAACATTTTGCTGAAGAGGTTGGATTCAATTTTATGTGCATTACACCAGCAACACTAAAGAGTCGTTATGTCAATGCTACACAAGAGAACATTGCCAAGATGTTTAAAGAGGCTGAGGAGAATGCACCAACTGTGATTTTCATAGACGAGATGAATGAGCTTGTTCCTAATCGTGATGATGGCAATGTGCATGAAATGTCTAGAAGTGCAGTGAATGAGATGTTGGCACAGATGGATCGGACGGGAGAAAAAGGTGTCTTTATTATTGGAGCAACCAATTATCCCAATATGATAGATCCTGCTATCTTGCGTGCGGGACGATTGGATAAAAAGTATTACATTGGTGTGCCTGATTTCGAAGCTCGAATAGCGTTGTTCAAGTTGTATCTTGAAAAACGTCCTTACGATTTTGGATTAGACTATCCTCAATTAGCTGATATGACTCAAGGTTATGTTTCGGCAGATATACAACTTATAGTTAATGATGCCTCACGAAATGCACTTCGGCAACATAGTAAAATAACAATGGAGCTATTGAAAACAGCAATATCAAACACTAATCCTTCACTTAGCAACAATGAACTGCGCAAATACGAGCGTATTCGGGCTATGATGAATGGCGAGGAGATAAAAAAGTCAGATGATAGACCTCATATTGGTTTTAACATTTAAACGATTATAATTATGATAAAAGAAGAATTATATTTGAAAACGGTTTTCTGTTGCATAGCTTGTGATGGAGATATTGCTACAGAAGAAGTAAATCTGGTTAGAGATTTGTGTGCAAAGGACAAAATCTTCAACTGTATTGATTCGGAGAAGTACCTTAACTCATGGATTACAGAAATCAATGAGCAGGGTGGAATGTTTCTGCAATCATATCTTAAAGAACTAAATTCTGTGGAATTGAACGAAACAGAGCAGTTATTACTGGTATCACTTGCCATCAAAGCTATTGAAGCTGATAATCGCATAGAATACACAGAAGTAAAATTCTTCAAAAAGATTCGTTCAAGACTTACTGTTAGTGACGAAGCAATATTGGCAAAATATCCAGATATCGAGGATTTTTTGTTGCCTGATATCAATGTGACAGAAATACCAGAATGGGATGAAAATACTATTTTTTCACAGATAACGATACCTGGTAGAAAGGACTAAATGTTACAAGTCGGAATATGATGTATAAAAGGTTTGGATAGAAATGAAAAAATATAATGTCGTAAGAATGATTGTGATGGGCATTTTCGGGCTTTGTGTCACTTTTCTTTTGATGCTAGGTAAGTGTTGTGGCTTAAATTACAAGCAAATTTCTGTTGCTTTTAATTTGTGGCTGCAAGGAGGAGTATTGGCTTCGTCTGCAATATGCCCAAGTGTTTGTTGGATTATGTCTGGTCGCTTTTACGGTTTCATGTCTTTTTACGTATTGTTGATATTGATATTGTATGCAGTATTGAATGTCTTTTTATACATTAAAATGATTCGACATTACCATTTACCATTTGAGTATGCTTTCAATTTGTGTGTTAATGATTTGGAATCAATAGCGAAAAAATGGAATTGTTCATATCATTGGGTGAATATAGTATTGTTTGTTGTTGTTTATCTAATCATGTTGACTAACAATGTTTTATTGTCTTACTTAATTATATGATGATAGCACTGTATCGGTACCAAGTGGAGCGGTGTAATCGGTACAGTACTATTACTAGATATGGATGACTTTACGATTGGTTGTATGAATAGAAAAATATGGAAAATGAAATTATAAAAGAAAGATTCTTCGGTACCATCTTCGGACAAGCTGTAGGAGATGCCTTGGGACTGAGCACGGAGTTTATGTCCAAGCAAGAGGTGGATCGTTTCTATCCTAATGGGATAGAGGACTATTCACAAATCGTGCAGGATGATCATCGTCGTCGTTGGCAAAGAGGCGATTGGACTGATGATACCGATATGATGCTATGCATCTTAGATTCCTTTGTGGCTTGTCAAAAGGTAGATATTCTTGATATTGCCAGAAGGTTTAAGGAATGGATGATGAACGGAGGCATGGGAATTGGTCGGCATACCTATAATGTAATGGCTCTTGGCGACTATACTTCGAATCCACAGAAGGCTGCAGAGATTATCTGGAAGATGGGAAAGAAAAAAGCTGCAGCTAATGGAGCCGTCATGAGAACTTCGGTGGTAGGACTTCTGAAGGAAAATGTGACTAGTAATGCTGAGAATATCTGTAAGCTAACTCATTATGATCCTCGCTGTGTGGGCTCTTGTGTTATCGTTTCTTCTATCATACATGCTCTTGTCTTTGAAGACAGGATATTGGATTATGAAGAGGTGATTGGCATAGTCAAACAATATGATGAACGAATCGTTCCATTTGTTGACTTGGCATATCATGAAGGTCTGGATTCTTTGTGTCTGGATGATGAAAAGAGTATGGGATATACGCTCAGAACTTTAGGGGCTGCCCTATGGGCTTATTGGCATGCAACCTCGTATAAAGAGGGTATTCTGAAGATTGTTTTATCAGGAGGAGATGCGGATACCAATGCAGCAGTAGCAGGAGCTATCCTGGGTGCTAAATTTGGAATATGCCATATTCCTGACGAATGGAGAAATGGCCTTCTCCATGCTTCTATACTCCATGATAAGGTGCAGAGTTTCTGGAGGTATGCTATCAAGGGGAAAGGGATGAAAAGAGCTTGGATATGCTAAGATCATAGTTTTTTCTTAGTAAAAGTTTTGTGGTTTCGAGATCATTTCTTATTTTTGCAATCGATAATGACAAAAAGCAATTGATGTATGGATAAAGATACAGTAGAATTCGCAACGTATTGCATTGGTAACTTGTCTCGTCGATTAGGACTGAATGCTAGGGATGTATACGAAAAATTGAAGACATCTGGTATACTGAATGGGTATATTGTACCGAGTTATGATGTGCTCCATACTTTTGGTAAGGAATATTTGATGGAAGACCTCACTGATTATATGAGGGAGAAAGGAGTGTTGAATTAGTATGAGAGTTTATCATTCTTCATCTGTTAGAGTGGAGCATCCAGATCTGCATGATGCAGGATATCATGCTATATTGGAAGCAAAGTATGCTCGAATCATTGAAGAAATCAGTAATATGTATTCTATCTCCTTAGATGAGGCAATGGATATGTTCTATCATTCTGATACTATGCAGCTGATGGAGGAGGGTGTTGCCGACTTGCATTGCCGTAGTGACAAGTATCTTGCCGAGGAAGTGTGGCGAGAGCGGAATTCACAAGAAGTATGATGAGTAGAACTCAACATTCATGTTTCCTTTAATCTAGGTCGTCTAAAAAGTCGTCGAATGCATAGTCTTCGTGTCTTTCTATTCCTGCGGAGGATTTGCTTAATGAGTTATAGGATAGAGGTTGCACCTGAGTTTGCCCGTAGATTGAAGAATTTAAGTAAGCGCAGTCTGTATTAGAGTATTATAACGCAGAATCCTGCCGGCATCACTGCCAGCAGGATTCACTTTCAAAAACCGAACCTAAAAGTCTACCTTGTAATTTCTATCTATGCAATATCTGTTGTAACCTGAATAAGTCTAATTACCTTTTTAAAAAACTAAATCCTATTATATGAATAACGCTGCAAAATGAACTGTTCTTTATCTTTTACTCGGCAGTTGTCTGCTGCTCTGTAGCATTCTCTGTTGTAGCCTCAGTAGCATTCTCCTGCTGTGTAGAATCCTCAACATCTGCTTGTGGCTGGATAGGAGTACCTGTTGCCAATGTATCTGAAGGAGCTTCTGGAGCTACGGTATCAACTGGTGCTACCTCTGCGTTACTTACCATTCTGCTTGATGCAAAAACGTTGCTTACTGAAACCATAACCATAGCTGCGATAGCTGCAAACATAAACTTCTTCATAATCGTATATTTTTTTAATTGTTACTATTTAATGTTACTTACTTACTTTCTTTCTTTGGGGATTCATTATCGAACCCGCTATTCATAGTCACAATCTGTGTGCCAAAAAGAAACGAGAAAATAATATTCGTTGATTATCAGACGTTTATATTTTTTTGTACCAAAAGTAGATGGTGTGGAAAATGAGGAAAGTATGTGGAAACATTCCACAAAAAGTTGGGGAATGTAAGGTACCCAACCATGTAATAATAGGTAAGCTATGATTTTCAAAAGAAAGATCCACTCATGACGAATGGATTCTTTCTCCGATTTCTATAATTGTTCCATCAAATCTGGCTTTAGCAAGAAATCCATTACCCCGACAATATAAAAGCCATTGTTGTCATGATATGGTTTTATGTCATCGCGCATTATGATTATCTTCTTAAAGGAATCGTCGATTCTTTTTAATGAAGCGCATTCTTGCTCTCTTTTTGCATCATCAGGCATTGCAAATGCTGATTGGATATAATATCTACGGTCTGCCATATTTGCAACGAAATCCACTTCCAGTTGTTTGCGTTCTTTTGCAGTCCTTGCCTCTACCATACCCACATCAACGCAAAAGCCTCGTAAACGAAGCTCATTGTATATGACGTTTTCCATGATATGATTCTCTTCCACTTGTCTAAAATTCAGTAAGGCATTGCGTAATCCGATGTCTTGAAAATAGTATTTGGAAAGTGTACCTATATATTTTCTGCCCTTTATGTCATATCGCATTGACTTCTCTATAAGAAAAGCATCTTCCATGTAGGAAAGATATTTGGATATGGTTTTTCTGTCAAGGGTTTCATTCTTTACACTTTTGAATGTATTTTCCAACTTACTAGGATTGCACGGAGAACCTATACATGAAGCCATCACACGCATCAACTCCATGAATTCTTCGCTGTTCTTCAAGTTGTTCCTCTCTATTATATCTTTGAGATACACTGTTTCGTGTAAAGATCGGAGGTATGCAGCTTTCTTCTTATCACTATCTAATTCCAGTTACAATCTTTATGAGATTGTTAGACTTGCTCGATATGAGTTGCTGTAAATAATAATCTCTTTTTATAATCATAGTCGTTCCCGAAAAGTGTCTTTAATGACAAAAATCGGGAATAAATCGGCTCCTTTGTGGGCTTTTGCATTCAAAATCTCGTAACGTAAGCCCCAGAAAGTAAGATGTCAATGGCTTTTCGTGTGTTCATTCCCGAAAAATGACACAAATGTCAAAAACTGGGAATGTTTAATAAAATTAAACTTTTGAGTATTAATAACTTATTTGATAATCGTCGGTCTCGTTTTAACGGGACACTAGTGTTATTATTTATTAAAATCGTAATTTTTCACTGCTAATTGTTCTGTTTCTTCAGGATTTGAAGTAACTTTGCATCGTTCAAATATATCAAGTAACAATGAAGAAGTTTTTCGTAGCATCGCTGGCCTTGGTACTTTGTGTATGTGCCCAGGCAGCGAAGAAGCCTACACCAAAGTTGGTGTTTGATGCTTCGAAAGGCGTGGCGGGGTCTGTTACCCTTCCTAATGGGAAGAAGGTCAACTATACTGCTTACACAAATTTGTATTATGTTACTCATGTAGAGGATTCTACGTATCAGTACATGAATGTGTTTGTTCCTGAGGGTGCAACGCAATCCACTCCTATCTTTATGCCCAATTATGTGGGTGGCTATATGGCAGCTGCTCCAAGGATGATAGATGAGGGTGATGCATCAGGTAGAGCTTTGGCAGAAGGCTATGTTGTAGCTATACCTGGTGCAAGAGGTAGAAACTCTATGATTGTACAGAAGGGAAAGACAGTTTATACGGGTCGTGCTCCTAAGGGACTGCTTGATTTGAAAGCGGCAGTTCGCTATCTGCGTTTCTTTGACAGGGATATGCTGGGTGATGCCGAGCATATTATTACCGATGGAACAAGTGCAGGTGGAGCTATGTCGTCTTTATTGGGTTCCACCGGCAATAATCCTTCTTATGAGCCTATGCTCAAAGCCATGGGAGCAGCTGATACAAGAGACGATGTTTTTGCGGCAGTTTGTTTTTGCCCTATCATCGATCTTGACCATGCGGATATGGCGTATGAGTGGTTGTATGGAGGTGTGGATGAAAAGATTCGACCTGTAACGAGCGAGCAAGTTGCTGTTTCTAAGGAGTTGGCTGCACAATTTCCTGCTTACATCAATAGTTTGGGACTAAAGAAAAAGGATGGAAGTGATTTGAACGCAGACAACTATCGTGATTATATCAAGCAGCTTTTGATGACAAGTGCTCAGGATGCAAAGGATTATGGTGCTGATATACCAGATAGTATTGGATTTTCATTCTCTTCAGGCATGAAGTTCATTGCTCCTATGAATGGTGGCAAGAAGCAGGGAGAAATGAAGTTTCCAATGGATGTGCCAAAAGATGGTCCTAAGATGATGCCAATGAGAAATAAGTCAAAGGGAGAATACATCACTGGTCTTGACTTGGATAAGTATCTTTCTTATGTGGCAAGTAAGACAGCCCTAAAAGGTGTGCCGGCTTTCGATAGTAAAGGAGTCGCAGGAAGTAAGGCCAGTGGAGAAAATGAGGAGTTTGGCAATAGCAAGGGTAGCTCTGTTAACTTTACCACCTATTCGTTGGTAAAAGCCACAGGAAATTCCAAAGCTGTTCTTGGCAAGGAAATAGAAGAGAATGTAAGGTTGCTCAATCCGATGTGCATGATGGATGAAGAAGGTTCTTGCATTGCACCTCATTGGTACATCCGTCATGGAGCCATAGACAGAGACACGGCGTTCCCTATTCCTATCAACTTGGCTACCAAGCTTGAAAACAAGGGTAAGGATGTTAACTTCAAGCTGCCTTGGAATCGTCCTCACTCAGGTGATTACGCCTTGAACGAACTTTTTGGATGGATTCGCTCGATTTGCGGTAAATAGAGAAATATTTGGGATGAAACTCTTTCTCATCTCTTGTGTCTTTGCAAGAGAGGAGATTTTGTTTTATTCTGATTTTACTGCTCTTTGAAGGCGTTTATCGTTTCTTCTATCATACATGCTCTTGTCTTTGAAGACAGGATATTGGATTATGAAGAGGTGATTGGCATAGTCAAACAATATGATGAACGAATCGTTCCATTTGTTGACTTGGCATATCATGAAGGTCTGGATTCTTTGTGTCTGGATGATGAAAAGAGTATGGGATATACGCTCAGAACTTTAGGGGCTGCCCTATGGGCTTATTGGCATGCAACCTCGTATAAGGAGGGTAAAGAAAGGATTCGATAATGAATGTGATGCAATTGAATACTGATATTTATAATAGCTTGGGCGTACTTTCTGATGACGAGAGCTATTTGGAAAAAGCTGTACGTTATCTTAAAAAATTGGCGCAAGCTAAAAGAGACGTGGAGAATGCAAAGGCTAAGGAAGAAGCCCTTGCCAGTATCGTTTTAGAGCATAATAACGCAGAATCCTGCCGGCTGTAATGCCAGCAGGACTCTGCGTCTGTTTTATTTAAACAAATCCTCCATTTTAACTTCCTTTTGAACTATTCCGCTATGCTTGCCATACGCCACCCCATAGGTTGTAATCATCGTGAGATGAATGGACTGCTTGGGAGAAAGCGTTGCTTTTAGGGATTCTATGCGATGGCGCAAGCGCTGTTCCTCTTCCTTGCTGATGGTATAAGGAGCGCTGGCAAATTTCATCTCGCATAAGTTTACTACATTGTCGTTTCTGATGATCAGCAGGTCAATTTGGGTGCCTTCTTTCTCCTCTGTTCCTTTCACGTTCCATGCTGAGATCGAAGTTTTTACGCCAGCAATTCCAAGAGCCTGCTTGATTTGCTGGAAATGTTGCCAGCAAACTTCTTCGAAGGCCACTCCATGCCATGCTTTTAATATATCAGAAGTCATGTTGTCGCTTACAAAACCGGTTTCCTTTCCATGGGGTTCGACGTATTTCTGCCAAAAGAGACAGAAGTTGTCTATCAGTTTATAGTATGTTGTACTTTTGGGCATCCCGTATGGCGAATAGCTTGTGATGAAATCACTTTCAGCCAAAGCTGCAAGGGTGTTAGACAAACCTCCTCCCAGAGGGAGACCTGTGGCTTGGCTGATTTCTTCACGAGTGAAACCGGAATGGCGGGTTGCCAATAAACGTACTACCTTTTTGCTATCTTCCGGATTGTTGAAGATTGCGGCAAAAAGCCTGTTAAACTCATCTTTCAGTCTAGGTCTATTGCCAAAAAGAATCTTATCTACATTTTGCTCGAAGCTTAACCCTTTTTGGAAGTACCCCATATAATAAGGTATTCCTCCAAAGACCATATAGCTTTGCAGGATGTCGTATTGACTCATTTGGATGTTAGCATGCTCGAAATACTCTTCGCATTCTTTCAGAGTGAAGGATGAGAGCTTGATTTCTGCAGTCAAGCGTCCGTAGAGTCCTCCTTTGCTTCTTGATAAATTACTGAGAATCCAGGAAGTAGCACTACCGCAAACCACAAGCATGATATTGTCCCTGCCACTACACCAGCCATTCCAGAAGTTCTCGAAGGCTGGAAGAAATCCGGAACGAGGGGTATCCATCCACGGAAGTTCGTCGATAAAGATGACTTGTCGTTCGCCATTGTCTTGGTCTTGTAGCAACTGTTCGAGCAAGAAGAATGCTTCCATCCAGGACTTGGGCATCTTATAACCTTCCAATCCTTGGTTGAGAAGGGCATAATAAAAACTTTCCAGTTGTGTTTTCAGTCTGTTTCTGTCGTTATCTTGGTCAACAGGCGACACGCCTGTATGCTGAAAGGTGATACGATCTTTCAGTGCTTGTTTGATAAGGAATGTCTTTCCTACACGACGACGTCCATATATTGCTACGAATTCGGGGCGGTCGCTATAGTACAGCTTATCAAGTTCTGCTATTTCTTCTTTTCTTCCTACAATCATATTTTCTTCCTTTCCTATTATTTTCTTGTATTTGATATTTTGTGCAAAAATACAAAAAAATAACGATTGCGGCAAAATATAATATGCTATATTCTGCCGAAATTATGCTTTTTTATACTTTGTCGGCAAGATATAGGCTGTTATTTATAGCAGCTCTCTTGCTATCCAGGCACAGGCTTCGGCATCTGCCAGGGCATTGTGGTGCTGGGTGAGGTCGTAACCGCAATAGGCGGCTACGGTCTGGAGCTGATGGTTGGGGAGGAGAGTGCCCAGCTTTCTTCGGGAGGCACGGCAGGTGCAATGGAATTCGTAGTCGGGATATTCCATCTGATACATCTGGAATACAGCCTTCAGGCATCCTTCGTCGAAGGGGGCGTTGTGGGCTACCAGAGGCAGACCTTCTATCTTGGGCGCAATCTCTGCCCAGGCTTTCGGGAAAACATCGGCATTCATCGTGTCTTCCAAGGTTAACCCGTGAACCCGGGTATTCCAATAAGAGTAGTACTCTGGCTCGGGCTTGATGAGACTGTAGTAGCTGTCTACAATCTCACCATCCCTCACAATCACAATGCCCACCGAGCAGACGCTTGTACGCTGCTGGTTGGCCGTTTCGAAATCTATCGCTGCAAAATCTTTCATCGAATTAAGTATTAATGTTTTTATTTTAGGTACAAAGATACGATTTTTTAGGCTCAATCATCCTAAAAGTATAAGATTTAAGAAAGTTTTAGGATGATCGTCCTAAAACTTTTTATCTATCCCCATATTTAGGTATTTCTGCGAAACCATCATTTTTAGGTATTGCAGATTACGGGAAAAGGGCGTATCTTTGCACCCGAAAATATAATGTAACTAAAAGAGATTAAGGACAAATGAAAACAACAATCGTAATTTATGGCTCTTCCACTGGCTCATGCCAGTCGATTGCCGAAACCATCGCCTCTAAGTTGGGCGTGGAAGCTGTAGATGTAGCTAACATCGATGATGCTACTATCACAAGTCATGAGAATCTTCTTCTCGGTACTTCTACATGGGGTGCCGGCGAGATGCAGGATGACTGGTATGATGGTGTGAAGACATTGAAGAGTGCCGGCTTGGCTGGCAAGACCGTGGCCCTGTTTGGTTGTGGCGACAGCGAGTCTTACCCTGATACATTCTGTGGCGGCATGAAGGAACTCTATGATGCTGCCGTTGAGGCTGGTGCTACCGTATTGCCTGGTGTTTCTACAGACGGATACACCTATGATGACAGTGAGGCAATTGATGGCGACAAGTTCCTGGGACTCGCACTCGACGAGGTGAACGAGGACGACAAGACAGAGGAGCGTATCGATGCCTGGCTCGAGGACATCAAGCCAGCGTTATAATTTTACAAAAATATTTTTCAAGAATTGGAGAATGATGGAATTCTCTGATTCTTGGTTTAAAAACAGATAAATTCGGATAGTATGCAGCAGGAAATCGCAACACCAGTAGATTTGAAGGTTCTGATGAATCATATATATGAATATAAGAATGGCGTGCGCCGCCTGGTGCTCTACACCTTCAACAAGAAATATGAGTCTTTTGCCATAACTAGATTAGAGCGTCAGAACATTGATTATATCATCCAGCCGGTTGGCAACGACCGTCTGAATCTCTTCTTTGGTAAGAAAGAATGTCTGGATGCTATCCGCATGATAATCACCAAACCGTTGTGCCAGCTTACGCCGGAGGAGGATTTCATCTTGGGTGCCATGCTGGGATATGACATCTGTGCCCAATGCGAACGCTATTGTGAGCGCAAGAAGAAGGTTTGCTAAGCTTTTTTTTCATCTTCGTAATGTTTTATGTTTATAAGTAGAAAGAGCGTGATTGCCGTAATGGTGATTACGCTCTTTCTGCATATTTCGGAATAATTCCTCTTTTTGATGGCTGAAATGAAAGAAAAAGTCCTGAAAACACTACTTATTTATTAGTACAGACTATATCAATGCGTTTAATCTGATACCAACTTCTAAGTATAAAAAATGTGAAAATCACAATTTCTCGGTATTGTACAATTTCTAAATAAGTCTTACCTTTGCAGCCCGAAAAAAGGAATAGATATGAAAAAAGGATTAGGAAAAATCAGAAAGATTAAAAAGAAACACATCTTCCTGGCCTTATTGGCCGTGATTGTTCTGGGAGGTTTGGCGAAGGCTTACTCTGCCTGGGTGGGTACTACCCGCATCGCTTTCCTCAACTATCAGGCTATTGCGCTGGGACAGATTTCGCATGCCAACGACAATGCGATGATTAAACTGAGTGAGATCACAACCGATGATTTCGATCATCTGGATGATTACGATATGATTATCGTGAATGGTATGGGACTCCGAATTGACGAGAACCAGCGCAAGCAGTTGGAAGAGGCTTCCTACAAGGTGCCAACCCTGACTCATGCTGCTACCAACCCAGCCAACAATATCGTATCGGTAGATAACTTCGATGCAGATTATCTGATGCAGTACATCGAGAACGGCAGCAAGAAGAATTATCACAGTATGCTCGCTTACATCCGTAAGTTTATCGACGGAAAGAAGTTCATGGCTCCAGAACCGGAACGTGTGGATGAGCGACCAAACTATCTCCTGACTCATTTTGACCCGAAAGATGAGAAGGGTGATGAACTGGGTTTCAACAGCATCCGCGAGTACAATGCATTCCTGGCGAAGAGCGGATTATATAAGAAAGGTGCTCCTACCATCTTGCTCACCGGTTTTATGGGTGCGGCTCCTGATATGGAGAAGGCTTTCGAGAAGAAGGGATTCATGGTGTATCGCATCAACCAGCTGCAGAGCTTTATCGCCGGTCATCATGCCGACAGTATTCAGGCGAATGCCGTAGTGAATATGGCGCATGGCAGACTGGGCGATTACTTCGTAGAGTTCCTGAAGCAGAAGAATATTCCATTGTTCTCACCTCTTAATATCAACCGCTTGACCACCGATTGGGAGAACGACAAGCAGGGAATGAACGGCGGTTTCATGTCGCAGAGCATCGTGACTCCGGAGATTGATGGTGCCATCCGTCCATACGTGGTTTTCGGACAGCGCATCAACAAGGAGGGCTTGCAGGAGGTTTACGGCATCCCAGACAGAATGGAGAGTTTCGTAGAGAGCGTGCAGGGCTATGTGAATCTGAAGAACAAGAAGAACAGCAGCAAGCGCATCGCCATCTTCTACTTCAAGGGTCCCGGTCAGAATGCACTCACCGCTTCGGGAATGGAAGTGGTTCCATCGCTCTACAATCTCCTGGTTCGCTTGAAGAATGAGGGATACAATGTAGGCAAGTTGCCAGCCAATCCTCAGGAACTGGCAAAGATGATCCAGGCTCAGGGTGCCGTCTTCGGAACCTATGCAGAGGGAGCCTATACCCAATTCCTCCAGTCGGGACATCCTGCCCTGGTTACCGCCCAGCAGTTTGCCGGATGGACCCAGAAGGCTTTGTCTAAGAAGATGATCAAGGAGATGAACCAGCTCTATGGTTCCTTCCCTGGCAAATATATGGCTACCGATGACGGTAAGTTGGCGGTGGCAAGACTGCAGTTCGGTAATGTGGCTCTGCTTCCACAGGTGATGGCAGGTGTGGGAGGCGACTCCTTCAAGATTGTGCATGGCACCGACCAGGCACCTCCTTACACCTATGTAGCCTCTTACCTCTGGGCTCGTTATGGTTTCAGTGCCGATGCACTCATCCATTTCGGAACCCACGGTTCGCTGGAATATACCCCGAGAAAGCAGGTGGCTCTCGACAGCAACGACTGGAGTGACCGATTGATTGGTGTGGTTCCACATCTTTATATATATACCATCGGCAATGTGGGCGAGGCGATGATTGCCAAGCGCCGCACCTATGCCCAGACCCAGAGTTATCTCACTCCTCCTTTCAAGGAGAGCGAGTTGCGACAGACCTATAAGCAGTTGAGCGATGCCATCCAGTCATACGAGAAGAAGGCATCTGCCGAACAGTCGCTCAAGGTGAAGGCGCTGACCGTGAAGATGGGAATCGCCCGTGAACTGGGGCTCGATGCCAAGCAGATGAACAAGCCTTATTCTGCAGATGAAATCGCGAGAGTTGAGAACTTTGCGGAAGAGTTGGCAAACGAGAAGATTACCGGCAAGCTCTATACTTTGGGTGTGCCATACGATAACGATGATGTCCGCACCAGTGTCTATGCGATGGCTACAGATCCTATTGCCTACGGAATGTTGGCAGTAGATAAGTTGAAAGGTCGTGCTCAGGAGGGTGTGGAGAAGCACAAGCAGCTTTTCGACCGTCTCTATCTGAGCAAGGCACGCAACACCGTGACCCAGCTTCTGGGTTCAGCCTCGGTTTCTGATGAATACATCTGCCGTTATGTAGGAATCACTCCTGCCGAACTCCAGATGGCTCGTAAGGTAGAGGCGATGCAGGCAGCTCCGGATCCTATCCAGATGATGATGCAGATGGCAGACCAGATGGGTGGAGCGAAGGAGGCGAAGCCGAAGAAGGTGGACCACCGTACTGTAAGCGAGCTCCGTGCTGCCAAGGTTTCTCATAAGAAGAAGATTCCGCAGATGAGTCGTGAGGCTTTTGAGAAGATGGAGCAGACCGGTCACTTCCCTGACAAGATGATGGAAGCCATCAAGAAGGGACAGAAATGGTATCAGGAGGATTTGAAGAAGACGAAGATGGCGAAAGCCGGCAAGGCGTCTCAGAAATCTTCTAAAGATAAGGGTATGATGATGTCGAAGGCACCTAAATATACCCGTCAGCAGATTCATCTGGCTCAGGCGATTACTACCGTAGAGCATGCCTTGCAGAATGTGGGCAAGTATTCGGAGGCGCTCCGTCAGAGTCCGCTCAACGAGATGGCTTCTCTGATGAATGCCCTGAATGGCGGCTTTACCGCTCCATCTCCTGGTGGTGATCTGATTGTGAATCCAAACACCCTGCCTACCGGTAGAAACCTCTTCTCCATCAATGTGGAGAATACGCCATCGGAGGATGCCTGGGAGAAGGCAAAGGAACTTTGCGACAATACCATCAAGATGTATTGCGAGCGACATAAGGGTGAATATCCTCGTAAGGTGAGCTACACGCTCTGGAGCAGCGAGTTTATAGAAACTGAGGGTGCTACCATCGCCCAGATTCTCTATATGCTCGGTGTAGAACCGGTAAGAGATGCCTTCGGTCGTGTTACCGATCTGCGTCTTATCCCATCCAAGCAGTTGGGCCGTCCTCGCATCGATGTCGTGGTCCAGACTTCCGGTCAGCTCCGCGACTTGGCAGCATCCCGTCTCTTCCTCATCAACAAGGCGATAGAGATGGCGGCAAATGCCAAGGGTGATAAGTATGACAACCTGGTGAAAGCCGGTGTTACCGAATCCGAAAGAGTGCTCGTAGAGAAGGGCATGTCGCCAAAGGAGGCCCGCGAGGTGAGTATGTATCGAGTGTTTGGAGGCGTAAACGGCAACTATGGTACCGGTATCCAGGAGATGGTAACCGCAGGCGACCGCTGGGATAAGGAGAGTCAGATTGCCGAGGTCTATATGAACAATATGGGTGCCTTCTATGGTGATGAGAAAAACTGGGAGACCGTTCGCAAGGCAGCTTTCGAGGCAGCGCTGACCCGTACAGATGTGGTGGTTCAGCCACGACAGAGCAACACCTGGGGTGCCTTGAGTCTCGACCATGTATATGAGTTTATGGGAGGTATGAACCTTGCTGTGCGCAACGTGACCGGAAAGGATCCGGATGCTTATCTCGCCGACTATCGCAACCATAGCAATATGAGAATGCAGGAGGTGAAGGAGGCTATCGGTATCGAGGGCAGAACCACCATCTTCAACCCTGCCTATATCAAGGAGAAGATGAAGGGTGGAGCCAGCAGTGCCAGCACATTCGCCGAAATCGTAACCAATACCTATGGTTGGAATGTGATGAAGCCAAAGGCAATCGACAAGGAGATGTGGGACGAGATCTATAATGTATATGTCAAGGACAAATACAATCTCGGCACCAAGGAGTTCTTCGACAAGCAGAATCCGGCTGCGCTGATGGAAATGACCGCCGTGATGATGGAGAGTGCCCGCAAGGGAATGTGGAAGGCTACTCCTCAGCAGCTCAAGGACATTGCCAAGCTTCATACCGAGACCGTGAACAAGTATAAGCCTTCATGCTCCGGTTTCGTCTGCGACAATGCCAAATTGCGCAACTATATCGCCAGCAAGACCGATGCTACTTCTGCCAAGGAATATCAGCAGAATGTAGAGCAGATCCGCGATGCTGAGGCTGCGAAGAACAGCAGCGACAAGGGTATGGTAATGAAGAAGGAGACGCTGAATGAGGAAGCTCAGAAGACCACCACTGTGGTGAGCGGCATCGTAGTAGGTGTCATCGTCATCGTAGCATTCGTTGTGCTCGCAGTATATTTGCGACGTCGTCGCAAAATGATGAGTGAAGAATAATTCAACACTTAACAGTGAAGAATAATTCAACATTCAACATTTAACATTCAACATTTAAAAAAAAGTGGAGACATTAGTTTTAGTAATGATGATATTGGTTTGCTTCAGTTTTGTGCTGAAGCAGACCTTCCACGGAGTGAAGGAGATTATGATCATCTCGGTGCTCGTAGCTTTCTTCGTGGGAATGACCTGGCCATTCGCCATCGAGCAGTCGAAGACGCAGATTGCGGCTTGGATAGCCGACCAGAAGCTGATGCTCGATATGGCGGTGCTGCTGAGTATCGACGTGGCACTTACGATGCTTTTCTGTGTGCACCACGTAGATCTGAAGACTTCAGAACATGTGAGCCGCCGCAAATGGGTGTTCTTCATCTTCCTGAAGTATTTCCCCGGTTTGCTGGTTTTTCCAGTGCTTTTCAGCGTTCTGGTGATGACCATCTTCCTGCTTCCCGGCGTATCGTTCCAGGTAGTGGCATGGGTGCTTGCCGTAGTGCTGCTGGTCTTGATACCGGTATTCACCTACGGTTTGAGATGGCTCTTGCCGGAGCGACCAATCCGCTTGGAACTGCTTTTCCTGGTAGAGGTGCTGCTCGGATTGATGGGCATCATCGGTACGGTGAATGGCAGGACTGCGGTGGCAGGATTCAACAGTTTCGATGCCCTTTCGCTTCTTGGCGTCATCGCCATCGTCATCGTAGGAATGGCGATAGGATGGGGCTGCTATCGCATCAAGATGCAGCGCTTATCACAGAAACTGTAAAGGCGCAAGCCAACTTAACATTCAACATTCAACATTTAACATTATAAAAAAGATGAATTACATATCAGACGTATTGTTTTGGATTTCCACAGGCATGCTGGTTCCTGTGATTATTTTGTTGATTTTCTTCTTCCTCAGAGCCTTGCTGCTCCTTGGAGGTTTCTTCGGACAGTATCTTGTAAAGCGCAAGTCGGGTGCGGAGATTCGTGAACAGATGAACACCCTGACACTCGATAACATCGATACCCTGGGCGATCGCTTGCCGAAGAACAAGCAGGCTGTCATCGTTTCCTATATGAAGAAACTCGTGGACAACCGTCAGAGCAAGGCGCAGGTGAACCGCATCCTCGACCAGTATGCCCAGTTTGTAGAGAAGGATCTTTCTCTTCCTTCCACACTCCTGAAGATGGGTCCGATGCTCGGTTTGATGGGTACCTTGATTCCGATGGGTCCTGCCCTGGTAGGTCTTTCTACCGGTGATATTGCTTCGATGGCTTACAACATGCAGGTGGCTTTCGCTACCACCGTAGTAGGCTTGTTCTCTGCAGCCATCGGTTTCGTAACCAAGCAGACCAAGAACCGCTGGTACACTGAGGATATGAGCAACCTCGAGTTTATGGCAGACCTTTTGGAGGAAAAGTAAAAAGGCTTTTAAAGGTAAAAAAGTAAAAAGGTAAAAAAGTTAAGATATATAATTTATGAGACAGAGACGCAGAAATAGGCTTGCGCATGATGGCGAGGATGATGATCCGATGAGCGTAGTGAGCAACCTCTTCGATGTGGCGATGGTGTTTGCCCTTGCCCTGATGGTGGCACTCGTTTCGCGCTATAATATGACGGAAATGTTCAGCAAGGATAACTTCACGATGGTGAAGAACCCTGGCAAGGAGAATATGGAAATCATTACCAAGGATGGACAGAAGATCAATCGCTATACTCCTTCAGAAGACCAGAGTAAGAAGTCGGGCAACAAGGGAAAGAAGGTAGGCATCGCTTACCAGTTGGAGAATGGCGAAATCATCTATGTTCCGGAAGATAAATAATCGGGGATTGCAAATCCCCTCAAACAGAAAATATTATTGTAACTAAAAGAAAAATAAAGAAAAATGAAAAAGTTTAAGACAATGATGGCCATGATGTTGGCTTTGGTTTCTATGTGTGTAGCATTCAGCTCTTGCAGCAGTGATGATGATGACAATACTGCTGGCGGCGCTAAGGAAATAGTAGGAACATACACAAGTACTTTAAATGTGGCTGTAATGGGACAATCTTCTCCGTATGAAGATAAAACTATAAAAGTGGAAGCTGTTGATGATAATACGGTAAAGATTACATTGCCATCATTTGGTGAAGGTATGATGACTTTGCCTGAATTTACAGTTCCTGCAGTTAAAGTCTCAAGTTCTAATGGTGGATATGTCTTAGCTCAAACGAAATATACAGGTACTGCTCCAAATGCCAAAGGTGAAGAAAAACAATACACAGTAACTTTGGAGGGTTCTTTTAAAAATAATACTCTTTCTATAAAGTTTACTCCTGTCTATGGTGGTATGCCTGCAACTATAGTAATGATTGCTACATTTGAAGCTACTAAGAAGTAATTTAATTCGATGAAACAAAAGATATTCGCACTATTCCTGATCCTTTGCGGATTGTGCCTGAATCTGAAAGCCGAAACCCAGGGCGATGTCGTGGGTAGGGTGCTCGATGATTCGGGCGCACCTCTGGCGGGTGCTACCGTCCAGATTTTGCATGCAAAGAGTGGGGTAACAACTGATGAAGACGGATATTTCCGCATTCCTTACAGCAAGGATGGAGCGGTGAGAGTGAAGGTGAGCTTTGTGGGCTATCAGACTCAGACTTTCGTACTGAAAGCGGATGAGAGAAAAGGTGAGCAGCATGTCCTTCGTCTTCAACCGGATGCTACAGCCCTCGATCAGGTGGTGGTTACCGCTACCCGAACTCCGAAGGCGCTGAAGGATGCTCCTGTGGTAACCCGTCTGATTACCGCCAATGATATCAAGATAGCTGATGCTACCAATATCCAGGACCTCCTCACCGAGCAGATGCCGGGTCTGGAATTCGGCTATGCCATGAATCAGGAGACTTCTCTCAATATGAATGGTTTCGGTGGAAACGCCGTGCTCTTCCTTGTAGATGGCGAGCGATTGGCTGGTGAAACCATGGATAATGTAGATTATAGTCGTCTGAACTTGGATAATGTAGGACGTATCGAGATAGTAAAGGGTGCTGCTTCGGCGCTCTATGGCGCCAATGCCGTAGCCGGAGTTGTCAACATCATCTCCCGTGAAAACAGCGAACCTTGGACTGCCAATGTCAATACCCGCTACAACGACTTCAACAAGGAGTGGCGCCACGGTGGAAGCTTCAGCTTCAATGCCGGAAAATGGAATTCGCAGACCAGCATCCAGCGCACCACATCGGATGAGGTTCAGCTTACCAGTCCTTTCGATACAGAATCCAACATCCTCCATATCTATGGTGGAGAGACCTTCAATGTGAAGGAGCGTCTTACCTACAAGCTCTCTGATAAGGTAAAACTGATAGGTCGTGGCGGTTATTTCAATCGTATCAGCAAGCGCAGCAACTATGATGATCATTACATGGATTATTCTGCCGGACTGAAAACCGTGATGAATCTTTCTGAGAATGATAATTTGGAGATTTCTTACGGCTTCGACCAGTATGACAAGGCTCGATATGTGAATGATGAACGTACTCACGACCACGATTATACCAACCGTCAGAACACCGTCCGTGCCCTCTATTCCCATATCTTCGGCAAGAATACATTGACGGTAGGTGCAGATTTCCTGAACGATTATCTTACCACCTATCAGTTTGAGGATAATGAATCAAAGAATCAGAATTCATGTGATGCCTTCGCCCAGTTCGATTACAATCCTTTGCAGTGGTTGAACATCGTGGCAAGTCTTCGTCATGATTACTTCTCTGCATCCAGCCAGCATGCCACTACCGGTCGTCTGGCTCTGATGACCAAGTGGAAGGGTTTCTCCATCCGTGCCAACTATGCCGGCGGATTCCGTGCCCCAACGCTCAAGGAGATGTATATGAACTTTGATATGGCAGGTATGCAGATGATTTACGGTAATCCAGATCTGAAGCCGGAGAAGAGCGACAACTACAACCTGGCGCTGGAGCATACCGGAAGGGTGAAGAATGCTGGCTTCTTTACCGGTCAGTATAGTCTTACTCTCATGGGCTATTATAATAAGTATGATAAGCGCATCACTACCGAGGATTATGCCGATTATACCCCGGGAACCGGTCAGCCGGATGTGGCTTCGCGTTATTGCAACGAGGATGGAGTAGAGGTGAGCGGCATCGACTTCAGTGCCCAGTACCGTTCGGATATGGGACTCGGTGTGAAACTCGACTACAGCTATCTCCATGTGGGTGGCAGAAGTGTAGATTCCCAGTTCTCCCAGCCTCGTCCGCATTCTGCAACCTGGCGTCTCGACTACGATCGTCAGCTCTGTTCGTTCTATCGCATCAATGCCGCTCTGTCAGGCAGATACCTGTCTGCTCCTGATACGAACATCAAGAAGCATGACAGCAGTTATCAGTTGTGGAAGTTCACGCTTCAGCAGCGATTCCTGGATGCCGTCAATCTGAATTTCACGGTAGATAATCTTTTCGGTTATACGCCTAAGAACTATTATTGGAGTTCTGCGATGACTACCGGCCGCACCTTCTCTGTAGGCCTTTCTATCGATATCGACCGTTTCGTAAAGGTATTCTAATAAAAATAGCAGGGTGGACCAGTCTTCCATCCTGCTTCTTTTTTATTAATAGCACCCCTCTAACTGTATAAAAACAGGTAGTTAGGGCGGTGCTATCGCATTTTTTTTATGTTCTTTTTGGGGAACTGAAACTGTCCCATATGATAGAAATTAATATCGTTGTAATACCATGAAAAGATGTAAAAACGTTAAATATGAGGGTAAAAATGCACTTTAACGTGAAAAAAATTGTTTTATTAAAGGCTTTTCTATATCTTTGCAGCGCAAATAAGAATAACAAACTTTAAATATGGATAGTCATTCAGTAAGAACTAAAAAAGAAGTCGAAGATTTTCTCCGCCACTTTTTGCCAAAGATGGACGTGCTAGGTATTATCTTTTTGAACCGATCCAAGAATCAAGAAGCATTAAAGATGCTTGGCATAACACCTTCAGCAAGAAAAGAAATCATAAAGAGTATCACCGCTGAAGACTATATTGAAACGGTTTTAGATGAATTTTCCTATGGAGATATGTGGGTGTTTGGTAAAGATTGTGATGGTGTAGATGTTTATGTCAAAATTGCTCTTGGCAAACCAAATACGAATACTATTTGTATTTCTTTCCATACCGCAGAACATCCTTTAAAATATGCATTTAAATAAAGAGGAGGTGATTATGAATAAGCAGATTGTCAACAGTATGAGTAGTCCTTTTACTGGAGGAATGGTGTATCTTGTTGAAGATACTGAGGTTCAGACCTTCCGTAAAGAAAAATACTCTGTTCATGTGCGATATTATGTATGTAAAGATACTGGGGAGCAATTTACATCAGAAGAGCAAGATGAACAGTTGTGTAATGAATTGTATAACCAGTATCGTATTAGGCATGGAATCCCATTTCCTGACGAGATTAGAAAGATTAGAGAGCACTATGGTCTTTCTCATTCTCAGATAACCAAAATTGTTGGATTTGGTCAGAATCAATGGAGCCAATATGAAAATGGAAATTTACCATCTGAGTCAAATGGCAAGAGTATTGCTGCCATAAGAAGTCGTGAAGGTATGCTTTCGATGCTAGAGTCTAGCAGAAATCAATTTGATGAAAGTACATTCTCTAGAATTAAGAAGAACATCTTGTGTGCCTCTGATATGGATTGTAACGATGCTCCTTATTTCTATTTTTATGGAAATTCTAAAAGAGGGGTAAATAATGGATATTCAGAAATGAATCCAAACAAATTGCAGTGTATGGTACAACTTATTGTAAGCAAGGAAAAAAATGGTGTGCCAAAGACAAAGCTCAATAAAGAAATGTATTATGTAGATTTCTATAGTTATAAGAAATATGGGCGTTCCATCAGTGGGCTGGCATATCGTGCAATCCAATATGGTCCTGTACCTGAACATTATGAGACTGTATATGATCATGTGCAAGGTTTGATAAAAAAAAGCATTGAAACAAGTGCAGACTTTGAATATGACTTGCTTTTTTGCGATTCACCTGACACATCGGCATTAAGTAAAGAAGACATTAATGTTATCAATCAAGTTATGTCTGTTCTTGTTGATATGAAAAGAGCAGATGTTGTAGCTTTAAGTCATAAGGAAAATGGATGGATTAACTACAAAGACCATCATAATATAATACCTTATGATGAAGCATATAGTTTAAAAGCTTTTTAAGTATTGGAATATCAAAGAAAGGAGTAGTGCTTTACATTTGCTCCTTTTTTTTCGATCTAATGCCCTAATCCCCAAAATAGGTATAAATTTTGGGATTAGGGCGATTTTCCTTATTTTGCCTAGAAGAAGATCTTCTTCATTTTCTTCAAGAATTCCTTGGTGATAGGGAAGCCGGAGGCATCACCTATTACGGAGTCGATATGGCAGAAGGGACATTCGGCTGTAGGCGGCTCATCAGGGAAGTAATCTGTGATTTCGGATGGCGTGAAGATTTCGCAGCAGCTGAAGCAGCCGCATTTTTCTGACTTCTCAATCTGTTCCTTGTTGCTGAAGCAGCAATCGTGAGCCTGGCGGAAAATCCTGTCTTTCTCCTCCTCTTCTTTCTGCTTTTTCTCAGCCTTTTCCAAATACCCCTTGAATCGTCTCTGAAGATAGAGCGGCACATGATAGTGAGGGGCGAAGACATACAGCGACGGAACGTGGTCGTGGTATTCGTAGCCGGGACCATCTATCACGGTATAGCTGTCGTCAGTTTCATCGTATGGCAGTTCATCCAATCCCCTTTTATCCTTGGCAGCCTGGTTTCTCTCCCAGATCCATTCGGTGGTAAGCGGAGTTCCGACAACGATGGCAAGTTTCACCTCATCGCCACGATATACTTCCACGATGTCACCTTTCTGGAATCTAATCTGTTCTGCGTTTCTGCCTCGGAAGGTCTCGTCAGGATGACGGTCGTATGCAGGCAAATCGCAGACTCCGGGATAGTAAATGCTGAAACGCGAACAGCAGTAAGACCGGTCGATCAGTTTTCCTTCCCCATCATACATCCTTTCCGAAAGACATTCGCGGTCGTAGTGCAACAGTCCCATTGGAATCTCCGAGATATAATAGCAGAAGGTATCCAGCGGATAGTCGTCTTCCTCCTTCATCTTCTTGCGGTAAAGGACATCCTGGTGCATCAGTCTCTCTGCCTCCTCCAAAGTTGTAGTGAAGGCTTGCGGACAATAGGTGTTCACCTTATATTTCGGATAATGTGAACGCTTCTTCTCCTCCAACTCTTCCGTTTCTAAAACTTCGAGCTTGAAGATGGCAGGAACATCCCGATGCTGTGGATGCTCAGCCAATTGCTTGAATTCTTCGTATGTCATGGGATGGTTATTTTAAGAATTTATGAAACTTGAGAATCTGAGATCTAAGTTCAGGTATTCTGATGCCTTCAGAGTCTTTGCCTTCTTGATTGTTAAGATTCCTTTTGGTGATAGTTTTATGAATTTTCAGTTTTCTCATGTCCGACTTGCCGTTAGCTTTATGGTTCCACCAAGGCTTGGGATATGCATGTCTTTTTTTGTATCTCGTGCCATCGCAGTTCTGGATAAAGATTTCCAATACTAATCCATCCATTTGACAATCATGCGGAATGTTGATGGCACGTCTTTGGATATCCATTTCGTAGAAGATACTTCCGTCCTTTTTGCAGAGCACGATGTCCAGATAGTCTGGCATATCAGGTATAGTTCCAGGCTCTGACATTTGTGGTTGAAACTCCCCAAACTCTTCCTTCACATACTCGAATAGTCCCCGAGTATATTTTTCGATATCCACCCCTACATATCGAGTATAGGTGTATTTGATGATACATATAGACATTTTATTTGCCATTTTATTCTTTCTTTTTGGTTATACCTTTATAATATAGTAATATGAAGGGAAAATTTCAAAAAAAAGCGCCAATATTTTGAAAAAAAATATTGGCGCTTGATTATTGAATTCGCTGGCTTATAAGTCCGCCCTAACTATGTTAAAAAAGGTAGTTAGGGCGGTGGTATCCTAAGTGAGGTAAGGATGAGTGCCCTTTTCTTAGTCTTTTAATGTAGCCAAAGGTATAACCTTTACTCCATCTTCCCTGGTATAAGCCATTTCGCCTCCTGTCATGACAATCAGCAGGTCTGGCTCTCTGAGTGGCATCTGATGCTCTGTCTTGTTCTTCTCACGAATCAGATCCCGTAGTTGCAGGAGATGCTTGGCACCATCTTCTATCTCCCGACTACCCAACTTGCATTCTATCAAGGCATAGCGGCCATCTGCAAGATGAAGCACGATGTCTGCCTCCAGGTCATAGCGGTCGTGATAGTAAGAGACTCTACCTCCCAAGGCTTGCGAATATACCTTCAGGTCGCGAATGCACATACACTCGAATATGAAACCAAAGGTTCGAAGGTCTAATTCCAGATTTCTTGGTGACATACCCAAAGCAGCAACAGCTATGGAAGGATCTACAAAGCAACGCTTGGCTCCCGAACGGATTGCAGCGGCTGAGCGGATTGCCGGACACCATGCCTCCACATCTTCTATGACAAACAATCGTTGCAGGGCAGAAACATAATCATCAAATGTTGGCATCGACGTTTTCTCCATTTCTACCGTGATGTCTGCCAACATCTTGGATTTCTTGACGAGGGTGCAGATGTTCCGGGCATAAGAACGCATGATGAGTCGAGCCAAAGCTGGCTGTCTTCTTACGCCATCTACCCTCGATATATCTTCATCGCAAATCACATTTACGTAATCCTGTGCTATCAGTAATTGTGCCTCCTGCGAAGTGACGTCCAGTGATGCTGGCCAACCGCCTCGGCAAGCAGCGAAAATCAGTTTCTCCACGGTCATGTCTGACAGAAATCCATCAATATCGTAAGCTGGGTCATCAAACAATAAACGTAAAGATATGGAGCCTGTTGATTCCTTTGACTCATAAAGGCTCATAGGATACATGGGCATCTTGGAGATGCGACCAGTACCCGTATGCATGATTTCTCCGTTTTTGTCTTCGACGACTGTAGAACCGGTTAAGATAAACTGACCTTTCTGTTTTCGCTCATCTACGGTATTCCGAACAGCATCCCATAAAACTGGTGCTACCTGCCACTCGTCTATCAGTCGTGGTGTTTTGCCTTTGAGCAGCAAGGATGGTTTGGTGCGTGCCGTCGCCAGATATCCTTCACGCTTATCTGGATCTTGCATCTTGATTACGCTCTTTGACTGCTGCATGGCCGTAGTGGTTTTTCCGCACCATTTTGGTCCAACAATCTGTACTGCTCCAAAGGCTTCCAGACGAAGTTGGAGCATTCTGTCTGCTATTCTATCTAAATACTTCATGTTCAATATGTTTTTGTTTGCAAAGATAGTAATAAATAGTGGAATCTACAAATAATTTTGTATTTTTGTGGTATTTTATTTTGTGTTTTAACGGTATTTTACTTTGTATTTTTGCTGTACTTTATTTTGTATTTTTGCGGTAAACGGTATTTTAATGTCCGTTTCCAAAACTGATACTGTCCCTTTTCTCGACTGCCACTTGTCAGTTATGAAGACCGGGCGGTCTTCAAGATTTTCGTCCTGGATGTCGGGCTTCTAGGTGCGATGTCTAATCTCAAGGCAACGACAGTAGTGGACGGCAACAGTATTTTTACCGAGTTTAAAGGGGCGTTGACGGAACAGTATGTTTTGCAGCAGCTCGTTCTCAGGTATGAACCGTATTATTATGCCAAGACCAACAGTACTCAGGAGATTGATTTTCTGCTCCAGGGTGAGGAGGACGAGATTGTTCCGCTGGAGGTGAAAGCCGAGACGAATGTCAAGGCAAAGAGCCTGCGCCAGTTTGTTGCAGACAACCAGTCAAAGAAGGCCTATCGCATCTCCATGAATGATTATCAGCAGGAAGATTGGGTTACAAACGTACCGCTCTATGCGGTAAATGGTCTCGAATTTTAGCGATAGCACCCCTCTAACTGTATAAAAACAGGTAGTTAGGGCGGTGCTATCGCATTTTTAATGTCCGTTTTGGAAACTGATACTGCCCCTATGAGATAGGGGAGAATGTAGATGAAAACGTTGAAAAATCGCCCTAGAAATATTTCTTCTTCATTTTCTTCAAGAAATCCTTGGTGATAGGGAAGCCGGAGGCATCACCTATTACGGAGTCGATATGGCAGAAGGGACATTCGGCTGTAGGCGGCTCATCAGGGAAGTAATCTGTGATTTCGGATGGCGTGAAGATTTCGCAGCAGCTGAAGCAGCCGCATTTTTCTGACTTCTCAATCTGTTCCTTGTTGCTGAAGCAGCAATCGTGAGCCTGGCGGAAAATCCTGTCTTTCTCCTCCTCTTCTTTCTGCTTTTTCTCAGCCTTTTCCAAATACCCCTTGAATCGTCTCTGAAGATAGAGCGGCACATGATAGTGAGGGGCGAAGACATACAGCGACGGAACGTGGTCGTGGTATTCGTAGCCGGGACCATCTATCACGGTATAGCTGTCGTCAGTTTCATCGTATGGCAGTTCATCCAATCCCCTTTTATCCTTGGCAGCCTGGTTTCTCTCCCAGATCCATTCGGTGGTAAGCGGAGTTCCGACAACGATGGCAAGTTTCACCTCATCGCCACGATATACTTCCACGATGTCACCTTTCTGGAATCTAATCTGTTCTGCGTTTCTGCCTCGGAAGGTCTCGTCAGGATGACGGTCGTATGCAGGCAAATCGCAGACTCCGGGATAGTAAATGCTGAAACGCGAACAGCAGTAAGACCGGTCGATCAGTTTTCCTTCCCCATCATACATCCTTTCCGAAAGACATTCGCGGTCGTAGTGCAACAGTCCCATTGGAATCTCCGAGATATAATAGCAGAAGGTATCCAGCGGATAGTCGTCTTCCTCCTTCATCTTCTTGCGGTAAAGGACATCCTGGTGCATCAGTCTCTCTGCCTCCTCCAAAGTTGTAGTGAAGGCTTGCGGACAATAGGTGTTCACCTTATATTTCGGATAATGTGAACGCTTCTTCTCCTCCAACTCTTCCGTTTCTAAAACTTCGAGCTTGAAGATGGCAGGAACATCCCGATGCTGTGGATGCTCAGCCAATTGCTTGAATTCTTCGTATGTCATGGGATGGTTATTTTAAGAATTTATGAAACTTGAGAATCTGAGATCTAAGTTCAGGTATTCTGATGCCTTCAGAGTCTTTGCCTTCTTGATTGTTAAGATTCCTTTTGGTGATAGTTTTATGAATTTTCAGTTTTCTCATGTCCGACTTGCCGTTAGCTTTATGGTTCCACCAAGGCTTGGGATATGCATGTCTTTTTTTGTATCTCGTGCCATCGCAGTTCTGGATAAAGATTTCCAATACTAATCCATCCATTTGACAATCATGCGGAATGTTGATGGCACGTCTTTGGATATCCATTTCGTAGAAGATACTTCCGTCCTTTTTGCAGAGCACGATGTCCAGATAGTCTGGCATATCAGGTATAGTTCCAGGCTCTGACATTTGTGGTTGAAACTCCCCAAACTCTTCCTTCACATACTCGAATAGTCCCCGAGTATATTTTTCGATATCCACCCCTACATATCGAGTATAGGTGTATTTGATGATACATATAGACATTTTATTTGCCATTTTATTCTTTCTTTTTGGTTATACCTTTATAATATAGTAATATGAAGGGAAAATTTCAAAAAATATTCTTGTAATTCCAATTTTTCATCTTAAAATTTAGAACGGCAAGGGATTGTAAGCTATAGCTCTACTTGTTTTGCTATTTTACAAGAACAATGACTTTATTGATATTGTCAATCATATCGTCAAGTGTTTTATCTATATTTTTAGTAACGTTATTTAAATCGTTATAATAGAAAACTCCAAAAGATTTGTATCGGGGCTTATCTTCTGATTCCACTTTCTTAGGGGGAACCATAGTTGCAAGTTTAGCTCCTCTAATGATCCTATCAGTCTCTTCATTCCAATTCTTTGTATCATGTTTTTTGGAATATTTTGGCTTTTTCGAAAGCATATCTAAAAAACCGGCTCTCAAAGGATGGTTACCTTGCTGTTGGAGCACAAAGATACCCTTTTGGGGAATAAGATACTTCAATTCAAGGAGGGCTTCACCATGGTAGTAGCTAACTCTCATAAATAATTTGTCTTTATTTTCAGTACCATTTTCTCCCCAGATTTCTTGATCAGAAGTGACGATTATTGGCTGAAAATCTTTACCAAACTTCTTTTCTAGTTTCTTGGCTAATTGCAAGGCACATTGGTGCATAACAAGTTTCTGCCATATATCATTGCAGCGCAGGGGGGAAGAATCCATTTCTTTGAGAATTTCCCAATTGTCAGTATATTTAATTTGTTCCAAATTGTTGTTGATATAGGTGTAGAATGCATCAATAAACTCGCAATATTTTTCTAGAAGTTCCTTGTAAAACTTATCTTTGACAAGATCCAGATTGTCGTGTAGGGTTTTAGAGTAATCTGCATATGTCACAATTATCCATCCGGATTCTTTGACAGCTTCTTTGTCTAAGAAATCTTCAGCTAATGTGAGTAAGATATACTTTGTCTTTGGAAGTTTGGCGTTTTCTTTCCAATTTTCAAATTTTGCACTATTAAACTTCAGTTTTGCTTTACATTGTGCTTTGTCTGCCTCTTCGTTAAGAGCGTCAACTTTCTTTTGATAATTTTCAAGCTGAGCCTTATAAGCTATGCTCTTGAATTTATTCTCTAGAACCAGACGGATTCTTCCCGTTTTTGATTCCTTATCGTTGGTTATTTTCTCGCAAATACTAAAATCAAAATTCTTGTATTCACGTTTGACTTCCATACAATCTGTATTATAATCAAAAGTATCTTCTCCTAACCAGGTATAAAGAATCTTTTTGAAAAGGGCTTGCGTTTTCTTATCTACAGCTAACCATGCCAAAAAATTGCTATGAAACAACTCTTTGGCTGATAAGGATAGATGGAAGATGGGATTGTTCTTTAATTTTTCTACAAATGTATCCATAATTCTTCGTTATAGTTTCTATGACAATGTCGTACTTGTTTGCGACATCGCCTTGTTTATAAATAAGAAGCAATTCCGCTTGGACAAGCATAAGAACTTGCCGACTTCGTTCTTGTGTACAATGAATTGTCCAGATTCTTAGTACGAACCAAGCATAGTTGTTTCCTTAACATGTCTGCTGCTTGTTTATAACAGCACTGCAAATATACCATTTTTTTTCTAAAGTTGTTCATTGTGAGCTGATTTTTTTGTAAAAATAGGTGTTTTTTCTGCTTTTTCAGCGTTATCATTTGAAAGATTGATATTACAATAAGGTGGTTTTCATATTTTTTGTCTCTAACGGAGTTAACCTTTAGTCTTTTAGAAGATGCTCTTCTCCTCTCCCGTAGGATGAAAATAAAGAAAACACTCATGGCATTCGCTATTATATCAATAGGAAAGCCATGAATGTAATAAGTTTATTGAAGTTTTAATTTTCTAGAACCTGTCCAACTTACTTTGTAGATAGATTCTGAGGAAAGTTCAAGCGTCTTGTAATCTTTGGAAACGGTACCTCGTAGGACTAATTTGTTGGCGTAAACGGTTATGTCATAGCCATTCGCTTCCCATTCTCCACTCCAAGTGGCGTCGTCTTGCAATGTTTCCTTGATGCTGACTTTGCCATTGTTCTTGAAGGTAATGCGCAATGACTCAGTAAATGTGCTCTTATCCAAGTCTCTTTCGTCATCATATACGATGTCGTCTTCTACTTGGCGAGTTACCTTATATACCATTTTCCCTCTTTGTGCAACTGTGTCGCTAAAGATTTTTGTAGAGTCTACTTGTGGCTCTACTTTTTCGGAAACGATGGTGTCTTTTATCGCCGTACTGTCTACGGTTTCTGCATCTTTAGTCTGTTTGTTGCCACAGGCGGTAAATGATGCGACTAGGCAAACGCCTAATGCTGTGATAATAGAATGTCTCATGAGGCTTGTTATTTGATTTCCTTTACAATTTTTGCGGATGCAGCACAGTCCTTGGCTCTAACCAGAGTGATGTCACCTTCATAACTGTCTGGCAAAAGGTCAAAGTTGAGATGATCACATTCAGCAAAGCCGTTCTTCATGTGATAACTAACATTTGTGAGAAACTTCTTGCCGTTTTGTATCAAAACCAAGGCATCTCCTTCGTGTTGACCATCAAATGCATCTGCACAATCTTTCTTGACGCCAGGCTTCTGTAATGCCTCCTTTACAGACATTCCTACTGCCAAATTGTTTGATTTAGCAATACTGTCTGCTTTTGCAATACTATCAGCACGAGCTATGCTATCGCATCTGGCAATACTGTCTGCTTTAGCTTGCGCTATGGCAACTGAATCAATTCCATTTTCAGAACTGTTTCTATTGCTGTTAGAGCAACTTGTGATGCTTGTTGTGAAACATACAAACATCATGATTAAAAAATGTTTCTTTTTCATTGTCTTGTAATTTGAAATTATGTAATTACCACTTTATAGCAGCCACTTTCCCGTTTTTGGTATAGATGGCTCTAGGAAACCTTGCATTTATATATGAGGCAGTCGTTGCAAAGAATTGTGTCGGGAGATATACCTTATAGCCGTATTCTACTCTTACAAAGCCATATGCGTGAAAATTAACGTCCTGCATTACAAGTTTATATTCTCGAACAATGCCCTCAGGCATACCTATGTATGGTCTAAAGTTTTCCATCGCATCGAATGCTTTTCGACCATACTTCTGTACGAGAACTTTTTCGATTTGTGCATGCTTATTCCTTGCAGCGTCTTGTGTTTTCTTTTTAGCTATTTGTCCTGCTTTTACTTCTGCATTATATGCTTGCGCGAAAGAATTGTATTGTATACACTTCTCGCCTACTTTCTCGCCATTTTTGTTCAGATATATTCCAACATATAACTCCAACTTATCATTCTCTTTGGCGGTCTTTGGCGTGAAAGAATAGTCGTCTTTAGTACCTGCATACTTAAAAATTCCAAGCATAGAGTTGCCTTCAGGCTGATACAATAATGCTTGGTAGTTTGTTTTAAATTGGGATATGATATTCGGCTCTTTGTTCTTTTCGAAGAGAGTATATATATAACGACCATATTTTAATTTCCTTTCATCCCCATTTATCACTATAACAATTCTTCCGTCGGGATATATCACGGCATCTTCTATGAAGTCGTTGTCAAACGTATGGGTCTTTGGTAGCACGTCCAAAGCTTTTATCATATTTGAATAACTTTCAGTATTTTGTGCAAGGCTTACTCCAAAGTAGGTTGCGACATCCGGATCCTTTGGGAGTATGGTTTCTTTCAACTCGTCATACAGCACGTCCCAGTCAACACCTCTTTTAATGTTCTCATTCACGAAGCGTTGCACGTAAGGAATGAATTCCTTTGGTGAATCGGAATTTGTAATGGCGTCGATGAATGTGTACATCTTGTTTGGGTCGGCTTGATATGCTATCCAAACGGACTCGGCGCTTTGTTCTACGCCTTGGGCGTAGGACAAAAGTATGCTAAATACGCAACATATTGTCAATAATATTTTTTTCATCATATTGTATTTTATTTATCTTTATTCTTGTTGTATTCAGCCAAAATGAAGTTCATTATAGGCTCGTATATCTTCTCTGTTTCTTGTGACTTACAGTTTTCTTTAGTCGTGACTTTTCCGTTGCTGCTTATAATGACAGGTAGAGCCTCGTTATTCTTCAGCGAAGGAACTTGGTCAACAATTTCCTTTGTGACGTTAAACAATTTTATTTTAAATTCCGGAGTAAATGAGCGTCCATAAACTTGCACCATCACTGCGGCAAGGAAACTGCCCAATATGTTTCGTGACTTGAATGTTTTTATATAATTGAGCATATGCTCTTCTTTATCTTCATCTTCATATCCCTCCATTTTGTACCTTTGGACATATTCAATTCCTACACACTTCTGAGCTAGCCAGCTGTCGAATTTGTAGTATTCGCGGTCTTCGGCTTTAATGGTAATAGCCAGCATTTGCTGTTTGACAGGATAACTTCTTGCTATTTTTTCAAAGTCTAAGTTAACTTTAGACATCGCCCATGGCATCTCGTGCTTGAATGCGCATTTATTTATGAAATAATCCTTATAGTCTTTTATGTTCGACCATTCCAACTCGTAGTCTCCTACTTTATAAATCTTAATGACATTCCGGTCATTGAAGTCTTCTACCTCTTCGATTCCTCGATGGTTCCAAATGCCGCTTTCCTTATAACTTGCGGTGGCAATATCAACTTCGCTTGTTGCAAAAAGCGAGTCTACCACAGGTATGTCGTATGGTATGTATGACAGCAGAGTTTCAAAGTCCTTTGAGCGGATAGCTCTCTTGAGGGCTTGCTTCTTGTCTGCAAGAAGTGACATTATTTTTTCGTGATACACGTCTTCAAGCCCATACTGTGATGCCACGTCGGACAGTTGTTTAGAAGGCTTGTTTATAAAGCTCATGGCAGCCAATGCTGCAGCTTTGTCTTTGTTCAGCTGGTACTGCAGGGCTACTGTATACATCTTGGTGACAGGAATCTGTGGGCACAGCTTGAGGTATTCCAAAGCCTTGGAATAGTCCTGGTTGCAAATCTTCTTAAATCCCAAGGCGTAGTAGTTGGCTGCATACATGGCATCTTCGTAATACACTTTCTTGCCAGCAGCAAGTTTTGCATCCCATTTGGCAAGTTTCTTCTTGCATTTCTCGAAATATTCGTTGACGCAGTTTACCTTCTCTTGTTTTGTGATGTACTCGCCGTCATGTACCAACAGACGACTGATTTTTTCCTCAGCTTCTTGCTCTGTGTCAGCTTCTGCAAGAATCTCTGAGATCATAGACGTGAGAATTTTTTCTGATTCCCATTTCTTTGCTAAATCCTGCGAGAAAGAAATCTGTGTGAAGCATACTGCCAGTAGCAGTAGAATTAATCTTAAATGTTTCATGATGCTTTTTATTTAAAATTATAAATGTTTATTAATTTATTTTCATGCAAACAATGCTGTTGTTGCAGCATTGAGAATACCTTGCACTGTGAAGTCAAAGGCTGCCGTGCCAAGTTTTTCTGCCATTTTCGTCATCAGTTCCTTGAATGTCAGCTTTTCGTTGTTCTTGCTTTTTCGAACTTCTTTTAGCAGCTTGTTAATTTCTTCTTTACCATCTGCTGGAATACTGAGAAAATACTCAAGATCGTCGTAATCCATTGAGACTATTTCTGAGTTGAAGGAGCTGTCGGAGAATCTGCCTCCAGCTTTTAATGTTGAGTCTAAATATCTGCGTAAGTACATATCTTCTATGACAAATTGTATGCACTTGCCGTCTTTCTTGAAATGAGCCTGTTTGAGATGTTCGCAGACCATATTATATTTGTCAACGGATGTATTGTTGCTATATTTCAGTTCTGCTTCATAGCGCAGACGTTTAACTTTGCTCTCTGGTATCTTCAGACCTATGCTGATTTCATAGTTCTTCTTTCCTTGAAGTTCGTGCTCCAGTAAATAATGGAATATCCACACTTCAAAGTCATTTTTGTTCATAGAGCCAAAGCCTTTCTCTATATATTTAGAGATTACTTCGTTTAATGTCAGTTCTTTCATTGTTAAAATTGTTTTAAAGATTTAGACACAAAAAAAGGTGCGAACCAATTTCATTCTGTTCTGAAGGTTCTGGACTACCTGTACACAAAGAATGAAAATCAGCTCACACCAATGGGTATATGTTGATACCCATCCCGCCGAAGCGGAATGGATACAATAATACACGGTTGGGTGAACAACTTCCGTCTTCGTTCTTGTGTACAATGAATTGTCCAGATTCTCAGTACGAACCAAGCATGGTTGTTTCCTTAACATGTCTGCTGCTTGTTTAGAACAGCACTGCAAATATACCATTTTTTTTCTAAAGTTGTTCATTGTGAGCTGATTTTTTTGCAAAAATAGGTGTTTTTTCTGCTTTTTCAGCGTTCCATTCCGTTCCAAGTTCAAAATATAGGGCGTTTTTAGTCGAAATATTGGCTTTTTTGTGTGGGGGTTGGATTTGTTTCAGTATCTTTGCAGCATGGAACAGATATTACGTGAAATGATAGAAAAAATGGTGGGGCGCAAGATGGTTGTGCCCCGCGACTTCGTTTGGTTGAGCGAAAAGGTGGAGGAGCGTACCCAGCAAAGGGTGAGTGCCTCTACGCTGCGACGGTTTTGGGGATACGTGAGCGAAGGGGTTTCTGCCAGCAAGTTTACCAAGAATGTGCTGGCTAATTTTCTCGGTTATGCAGACTTTGAGGAGTTTGGTTTGTCGCAAGGAACGGGAGAGCAGCAGAGCCAGATGGTTATCGGCAAGGAAATCTCATGCGATGATCTTTATGAGGGACAGATGCTCAAACTTTCCTGGCTGCCCGACAGAACCTGCATCATCAGGTATCAGGGAAACGGAAGTTTCAAGGTGGTATCATCAGAAAATACCAGATTGGCGAAAGATGATACTTTTGAGTGCCATCATTTTATCAATCATGAGCCTGCTTATCTCCATGCTTGGAAACATGGAGATGATGAACCGGTTACTTACGTCATAGGTAAGAAGAACGGCATCATCGTAGAGCATTATTTGGAAGATTGAAATCTCGACAAGGTGGGTTTCACATATCTCTCAGAGGTATAAGAGGACAGCTCGTAGATGATATCGGTCTTCTTGCTGCCGGCGATGTCTTTAGAGAATGTCTGCGGATAAGTGGTCGTGATGAAATCATTGCTCTTATCTATAAACCGATAGAATGCCTCGCTCTTTTTCTCTACAGAACGGATGGTGTCTATGCCGGATTCCTTCCACATCTTGTCGATTGTCTTCTTGCCTTCGGATAGGAGTTCGGCGGCTTGTGCCTGTGATGCAGAAGATGGCTCAGCAGCTGCTGGCTGCTGGGATTTCTGGCCATTGGAAAGTGGGGCTGGCTTCTTGGTTTGCTGGCGGATGGATGTATCCTTCTTGGCTTCGATATGTTCAGGGATGATGCTAATGCTCTTTTCCTGCTGATGCAGTAAAGGGTAACTGATGAAACCTAATAAGATGATACAGGCCAAAGCTGCGATTCCGATACGCTTGATACCGGATAGATGCCTGTTTCTGTGAGCCATGAAATCAGCTTTGAGTTCGTCAACATTGGCATATCGCTGGGCTATGGGAGCCTTGCAGCGTTTGATGATGGCAGTATATGGTTTGCTTGGAAGTATCTTTTCCAGGATACAACCGATGCTGAAGATGTCGTTGCGGATGTCTGCCTGTTGGGATACAATCTGTTCTGGTGAGATGTAGCCCGGTGTGCCGGCAGGCTGTTTGAGGATGGCAAAGTCGTCGGTATCTGAAAGTCCGAAATCGATGAGTTTTACATGATTGCCGTTATGGGTAATCATGATATTGGAAGGTTTTAAGTCTCTGTGTACTATCTGCTTGGCGTGGATGTAATGCACAGCATCAAGCAACTGGAGGAAGATGTCTTCTCCCTCAGTCTTCCTACCGCTCCAGTGTTCCAGCGTGATACCATCTATCCATTCCATTACGATACAGGTACCCATTTCCGGTATTTCTTCCATGCTGTAGGCTGATACGATGTTGGGATGCTGTAGGGATATGAGGATGTCGAACTCTTTGTGCAGCAGGTTCTTGTAGTTTTCGTCTTGGCGATAGGGCTTCTTCAGGCCTTTGAGCACCCACCATCTGCCATAGCGCTTTGCCTTGCAAAGAATGTTGAATCCTTTGCAAGGTATGGGAGTAAAGTCTGAAAATTGCTCAGACCTTCTACTTTCTTCTATGATGATTCCAGAATATGAATCCATGTTACTCAGACTGGGTTGATAATTCGGTTGCAAAATTAACTAAATAGAGATACCCATCCCACAGAAGCGGGATGGATATTAGTATACATATTGGGGCAAACAACTGGAACTGTCATTCTTGTGTACTGCGAACTGTCCAGATTCTCAGTCCGAACTAAGCGTAGTTGCTACCTCTTTATGTCTGCCGCCATTACTAACGGCATTGCAAATATAGGCATTTTAAAAGAAATTTTCAAGCGGAAACGAAACTTTTAGTATTCTTTAAACTTTTACGATTGGTTCAAACTCATTCCTCCCCGAGCTTATAACTTATTTTATATAGGAACTGGTTGTCGCAAATCCACTCTCTTTTTAATACCTGGCTGGTTGGCTATCAAATCACATCAAAGCGGTCTTTGCCATGGTTGTGCGGGATGGGACCGCCTGGGGATAGCTTGCTATGGGGACGCCTTACTATAGCTTGCTGATTGGAACCGCTGAGTATCTCTGAATCACAATGCAAAGATACGAAATCGGTGAGGAGACAACTCATAGTTGCTCATACTTGCTCACAGTTGCTCATACTTTTTCATAGATTCTCTTTGCTCTGGTGTTTGTAAGCCCTTTTACATGCCTTGTTTGGTATCACTTCTAAATGCCTGGCTTGTTTGATTTTTAAGGGCTTTATGATTGGATTGCGGTTCGTAAGCCAGGGGATTACGGGGCGTAAGTGCCTGACTTTTGCATCGTAAGTGCCTGACTTTTGCACCGTAAGTCTTTGACTTTTGATTCGGAAGTAACCTGCTTCTGGATGACAGGGTGACACGTATGACAGTGATTTCTGAAGATTTACTCTCGCGCGGGCAGGCAGGAAAAATCAAGCCGAAAGTTCCTGCCTGCCCGCGTGCGAGGCGAAAAGTTGAAAAACTAGTGTCATCGTGTCACCGTGTCACCGTGAACAGAGCAGAAGATGTTTGGTATCGCTCTTTGGCTTCGGACACAAATTCCCCTATCTCCGCCTCCGTTGGCTTTCGGAAGTAGAGATCCACAAATTACTGTTTTTGTCGTGGCGCCTCCAAAGTGGTAATCTTTTGCAAAGATAGAAAAAATAAAATAAATGAGAGTTCCCACTATGGGAACTCGTAATGATATTTATTGATTTTTAAAATCTTTTAAATGATAAAGGCTAGAATTTATACTCGATTCTCGCAAGTTGCAGAAGGAATTGGGGTGGTATCGCATTTGCAAATATATATGAAGTTCCGAAAAATAAAAATCCCCAACCTGCTATGGGAAAGCGGGTTGGGGAAATTATGATAGATTTTGCTTCCATCAGAAAATATCCGATTGTGAATTACAATGGATACTCCTCGAAAGCGTAGAGTACAGTGCTTAAATAACGCTCACCAGTATCTGGCAAGAGGGCTACAATCTTCTTGCCCTTGTTCTCAGGACGCTTCGCAATCTCGGTGGCTGCAAAGGCAGCAGCACCTGATGAGATTCCTACCAGCAGACCCTCGGTCTGAGCCAGGTCACGACCTGCCTTGATAGCATCATCGTTCTGAATGTCCAATACCTCATCGATATATTCTGAAGAGTAGGTCTCTGGAACGAAGCCGGCACCGATGCCCTGAATCTTGTGAGGACCGCTCTGTCCGCCGTTCAATACAGGCGATGTGGCAGGTTCTACGGCAATCACCTTCACGTTTGGATTCTGCTCTTTCAGATACTTGGCGATACCCGAAATGGTTCCACCGGTTCCTACACCGGCTACGAAGATATCAATCTCGCCATCGGTATCTGCCCAGATTTCTGGTCCGGTTGTGGCATAGTGCTTGGTAGGATTGGCTGGGTTGGTAAACTGTCCCAGAATCACGGAACCCGGAATGGAATCGCGGAGCTCCTCGGCAGCCTTGATGGCGCCAGGCATTCCGTCCTTACCGCTGGTCAATCTCACTTCAGCGCCGTAAGCCTTCACCAGGTTTCTGCGCTCCACACTCATGGTTTCTGGCATGGTGAGGATGAGGTGGTAGCCCTTTACGGCTGATACCAGAGCCAAACCTACACCCGTGTTACCGCTGGTTGGTTCAATGATGGTGGCACCTGGTTTCAGGATGCCCTTCAGCTCAGCGTCTTCGATCATCGCAAGTGCGATACGATCCTTTACGCTTCCGCCAGGATTGAAGAATTCTACCTTAGCAATCACAGGAGTCTCCAAACCCTTGGATGCTGAATACTTACCCAATTCTACCAATGGGGTCTTACCGATTAAATCAGTAATCTGCTTATATATCTTTGCCATAATGATTTTTTTAATGTTAAGTGTTGAGTGTTGAATGTTGAATTTTAATGTTGAGTGTTGAATGTTGAATGCCGTTATTGTCCGTCAGGCAATTCAACATTTAACATTCAACATTCAACACTGAAATTACTTTACGTAGGTAAATGCTTCATCGAGTGCCTCAATCAGGTCGTCGATGTTCTCGATACCGATGCTCAATCGAATGGTAGAAGGATAGATGTGCTGCTCCTCCAACTCCTCTGGGCTCAACTGAGAGTGGGTGGTTGTTGCTGGGTGGATAACCAGTGACTTCACGTCGGCTACGTTAGCCAGCAAAGAGAAGATGCGCAGGTGGTCGATGAACTCCCATGCTTCTTTCTCGCCGCCCTTGATATCGAAGGTGAAGATAGAACCTGCACCATTTGGGAAGAGCTTCTTGTAAAGTTCATGGTCTGGATGAGAAGGAACGGCTGGATGATTAACCTTAGCCACCTTAGGGTTGTTCTCCAGATACTCTACCACCTTCAATGCATTCTGAACGTGACGCTCTACACGGAGGCTCAATGTCTCCAAGCCCTGAAGAAGAATCCAGGCATTGAATGGAGAGATGGTTGCACCGGTATCACGAAGGATGACCGCACGGATTCGGGTTACGAAGGCTGCTGCTCCGGCTACATCTGCGAATACGGCACCATGATAAGATGGGTCTGGCTTAGCGAGAGTAGGGAACTTGTCGGCATTTGCCTTCCAGTCGAACTTACCGCCATCTACGATAACACCACCGAGAGATGAACCATGACCGCCGATGAACTTGGTAGCTGAGTGAACCACGATGTCTGCTCCGTGCTCGATAGGACGGATGAGGTATGGAGTGCCGAAGGTATTATCGATAATCAATGGGATGTTGTGGCGATGAGCAATCTCAGCCAGCTTATCGATATCGGTTACATCTGAGTTAGGATTTCCGAAGGTCTCTGCATAGAGAGCCTTGGTATTGTCCTGGATGGCAGCCTCTACCTGCTCGAAGTTGCGAGGATCTACGATGGTGTAGCTGACACCCTGTGTGGATAATGTATGAGTGATGAGGTTATAAGTACCACCATAGATATTGTCGGCAGCTACGATGTGGTCGCCATTCTGAAGAATGTTCTGCAGAGCGTAGGTAACGGCGGCAGCACCAGAAGCGACAGCCAAACCTGCTACACCACCCTCGAGGGCAGCCACACGGTCTTCGAATACACCCTGAGTAGAGTTGGTCAAGCGACCATAGATGTTACCTGCGTCACGGAGTCCGAATCGATCGGCAGCGTGCTGAGAGTTGCGGAACACATAACTTGTGGTCTGGTAGATAGGCACCGCACGAGCGTCGGTAGCTGGATCTGGATTTTCCTGACCTACATGCAACTGAAGTGTCTCAAAGCGAAGTTTCTTTTCTGTACTCATAATCTATGTCCTTTCTTTAATTTTACGTTAATATTCAATCTTATTCATTTATATAAATTGCCGCCCAGAAATCAGATTGATGTTCTCTCTCTGAAAGACATTCTTCTGAAAGACATTCTGATGTCCTTCTGAAAGACATTCTGATGTCCTTCTGAAAGTCATCATGCTGTTTGTTCTGATTGACGCTGCAAAGGTACGGCGATTTTCTGGATTCTGAAATAGCATATGAGTAGTATTCCTGCTACCACGTTTGTGGTATTCGGGCATTTTTTAGCTGCTTTGATGGGGTTACACCTTATTATATATAGGAGCAATTTTTATTATATATAGGATTTTTGAGTCTGTATCCCATCTCAAACTAGTCTTTCAGGCAGCCGATAGGTACCACATATACTCCGTCTTCTCTGCGGTAAGCATAGTCGCCTACGGCAGTAAGTACCATCATGAAAGATGGAGCTTTCATCTTGGTCGTGTCTATCTTGTCAGCAAGAGCAGTTAGCGTAGAGACTCCTTTTTCGATGGCTTGTGCACCACCCAGCTTGATTTCGATGAGGCCGTATGAGCCGTTGCGGAGATGGATAACTGCATCACATTCCAAACCGTTCTTGTCGCGGTAATGATATACGTTGCCGTCGATGGCATCAGCATATACACGAAGATCACGGACGCATAGGGTCTCGAAAAGCAAACCGAAAGTCTCCAAGTCGTTGATGAGATCATCAGGACCTAGACCTAAAGCAGCCACCGCAATGGATGGATCAACGAAATATCGGGTTTCAGCCGAACGGATGGCAGTCTTGCTGCGAAGGTTCGGATTCCAGGCAGGCATGTCCTCTATGACGAAGATTTTTTTGAGTGCACCGATGTAACTCTGTACAGTCTTGTCTGCCAGTGTCTCATCATCGTTTTCCATCATATCTTGTCTTATGGCTCCGATACTTACTTGGCCACCTTGTGAACGGGCGTATGAACGCAGAAGCAGCTTGGTTCGTTCGCTGTTTCTGCTGATTTCATCTACTCTTGAAATATCAGTCTTTACCACTGCATCGTAATAGTCGTAAGCCTGTCGCAAAGCGGCTCTTGGGTTCTTGGTAGTGGCACTAGGCCATCCACCTCTGCAGACGAGATATGCGATGTCTTCCAGTTTCAATTTGTTGAAACCTTCCAGGTTTGCATTTCCCTTGAACAGTTCGCTGATGCTAACTTCACCTGTAGATTCTCCCGATTCCCATAATGACATAGGTCGCATGGTAATCCAGGCGAAACGTCCTGTACCCGTGTGATGTATTTTTTCGGAAGATGCAGGCACGGCAGATCCTGTGAGGATAAACAAGCCTTCCTCACCCTGATGGTCCACTTCAAATCGGATGGCATCCCAGATTTGCGGTATGATTTGCCATTCGTCAATGAGTCGTGGCTTTTCTCCTTTCAGGAGCATTTTTATCTTTAAATTTGCCATTTCCAGATAGTTGTTTTGGTTGTCTGGATCTGCCATATATAGCACGCTTTTGGCCTTTTGTTCTGCTGTGGTAGTTTTTCCACACCATTTTGGCCCTTCTATCAATACTGCTCCAACTTCTTCGAGTCTGTATTCCAATAGTTTATCTGCAATTCTTTTTTTGTATTCTTTCATATTGAATCTCTTTTGTTTCGGCTGCAAATATACGATAAAATCTTAGAATTACCAAATTTGGCGGCATGTTTTTACTTAATTTGGCTGTGATTCGTTACCCAATTTGGCTGCGATTCGTTACTTAATTTGGCTGTGATTTTCGAAATCTGTTACCCAATTTGGCTATATTCAACTCCCGAATTTGGCTGAATATTTTTCCCGAATTTGGCCGTTTTTAATTCCCGAATTTGGCAGAATAAAAAACTGTCCTCATCTGAATGGGTGTTTCAGATGGGGACAGTTTCAGTTATGTTTTGCTACATTACAGCTATATTTCTGCTACATTGCAGCTATGTTACAATCTAAATCCTAAGCCGATGGTCATCGGGTAGCACTCGGGAGCCTTGGTCTTGTTGAGCAGCGGGGTTACTCCGGCACGGGCGTAGAGCATCACTCCTGAGTAGCCGGCACGGGCCTCGAGGTTCAAGCCGATAGGGTTGAGGTTGATATCGCCCGTTTCGGTATGCTTGTGCTTTCCGATGAAGTAGCGGGAATGCTCGTGCCAGCGGTATTCTACCGATGGACCTAACGCCAGGAATGCATCATGGCATCCTATGCGCTTCTGCCACTCCAGCATGATAGGCAGGCGGAGCACATTGTAGCTGATATAGCTTTTCTTCAGCGTCTCGCCATCTATCGGAGTCATTGCTGATACCCCGTTTTCAGTGCTTAATACATAATTGTCCTTGAAATGGTGGTGTACCTGTCCGATGGAGAGAGAGGAGGTGAGCGCCATTTCGTTGGAAAGGCGGAAGCAGAGACTGGTGAGGGTGATGCCCCATTCCCACGACTTGGAGTCGCGACTGTGCATCTCGTTGTTGCCTCCCATGCTTCCCCTGCTGCCTGGCAACTGGCTGCAGCCGAAGAAGAAGGTTGGATAATGACTCTCCAGACTGCGCTTGCGCTTGCTCAAAGTCTGAGGGATGAAAGGCGAGGTGACAAATACCTTTTCTACTTCCTGACCATCTACGAATTGGGTTTCGGAAATCTTGGTCATCTCGTTGCCGTTCATCTTATATATCTTCACAGAAGTCTGTTCACCATCCTGCTTGATGACGATGTTCTGGTCGTTCACTCTGATTGTGGTGTCGTTAGCCTCTACCGAGGCTGGTGCACAGTTGCTGTTGGTTTCAGCAAGGGCGAAGGCTGGCATCATGGCAGCCATCATCATTACGTTTTTGATATTCATAATACTATATTTTATGTTGTTTCTTATTCTTATTGAGAAGATTCCAAAAGGAAAATGTTGTTTCTATCTTCTGGAATAGCAGAGTTTCATGATATCTTCGGGCGACAGCTCGCCTTCGATATAAATCACGGTTCCCTTGCTTTCACTCGGATTGCTGAAGAGGATAAAGCGGTTGTTGCCATTGCTCAAGGGTGCCATCATGTAATAGCCGCTCACCATCTTGCCATTCTCCACCACCTCTCTGATCTTTTTCGCAGCCTTGCGGTCGGACTTCAGATAGTGGGCTATTTCCGTGGCATGGTACTTATATACCAGGCTCTTGTATATCTTGAGTTTGTAACCTTTGAGTTGCGTATTCTGCATCGTAACCATCTTGCATCCCTTGGCATGTCCGAAGCGTTGGAATATGCTTTTTACGTACAGCCCCTTCTGGGCATTAGCCGAAATCGAGGCTACCACGATAAGAAGCAGTCCGATGAAGAAGCGTTTTATCAAGTTGCATCGTTTCATATTCTATACCTTATTATATATATTATACTTTATAGTTTGATTTATTGTTTCATCATATCCAGGGCACTGAATGGATCTTCGGAATCTGCCGAAACATCTTCCAGGGCATCCAGGGCTTCGTGGTGAACGAACTCCTGGTCGGTATAAACCTTTCCATCGATAACCGCATAACATTCAGGCTGAGGCTGGGCTATCTTCTGGATGCCCACAATCAGAAATGCGATGATAGCGGCTGCTGCCACAGATGTGCCGAAATATTTGAGCCATCTGCTGCGAGAAGCTTCCTTCTTTGGGATTTCTTCCTTCTCGATATCTTTTTTTTCGAAATCCTCCTCCTTCTCTTCTTCTCCTTTTAGAATTTGAGAAAGATTCATCTGTTCGAATCCGATATAACAGAAGAGGGCGCGATAGGATTCCCATTCTTCCGGAATATCATTGCCATGCTCTTCGAAATACTTTCTGAGCGTTGCCTCCTCCTCATTGGATGTGGCACCATCCATATACTTGTCGAGCAAGTTCTGTATTCTTTTTATTTCATCATTCATAACTTTTCCTCCTTCTTTATTTTGTTCTGTTTCACGATATTCATATAGGTCTCTCTGATTTTGAGTCGGGCTCGGGAGAGATTCTTTCGGAGATTATCGGCAGTACATCCCGTTATCTGCATGATTTCATCGGCAGTATAGCCTTCTATCTCCTTCATGCGGAATATCTGCTGCTGCAAGGGCGGGAGCTGTGCCACTATCTGTCTGATGAGGTTTACCTCGTCCCGTTGCTCTGCCAGCCGGTCTTCTATGGGTACTTCCATTACCTTGTCGGTGGTGAAGTTCCGCTCCTCATGTCGGCACTGGTCATAAAACTTGTTGCGCATGATGGTGATGGCGAGCGCCTTGAGGTTATCTTCTGCCTGGATATTCTGGCGCATGTCCCACAGCCTGAGCATGACTTCCTGCACGAGGTCTTCAGCATTGTCGTCACTCTCAGTCAACCTTAGCGCATACGCTTTCAAGTTGCTGCGCATCGGTAGGATGATATGGTTGAATTCTTCTGTTCTCATAACCTTTACACTCTATAGACGTATGAAATTGAAAAATCGGACATATAAGAAGAGATTTTTTTCAAATAATGCTTTCTTTTTTCAAAGAAAAATATTATTTTTGCAGTCATAAACATAAAATTTAGCAATCGAAAACATTAAAAAACTGAATGGATTATGGCATCAATAGTTTCTATTATTCCCATCGTGTTGCTGTTCATCCTGATGCTCGGCTTCAAGATGGCAGGTCATAAAAGCGCCTTGCTGACGCTCGTAATTACCGTGTTGCTCGCTCTCTTCGCTGCTTCGCCGCTAGGCATGATTGCCCCGGAACATGCGGAGGACAGCGTGATTGCCCTGACGGGATGGGCGGTGGTGGAAGGCATCCTGAAGGCGGTGTTCCCGATTCTCATCATCATCCTGATGGCTATCTACAGCTATAATATCCTCGTGGAAAGCAAGCAGATAGAGGTGATCAAGAGGCAGTTTACATCGATTACCGATGATAAGGGACTGCTCGTTCTGCTCCTTGTATGGGGATTCGGCGGACTCCTCGAAGGTATGGCGGGCTTCGGGACGGCTGTGGCGATACCTGCTGCCATCCTCATCGGACTCGGATTCAAACCGATGTTCTCGGCTCTGGTTTCCTTGATTGGTAATACCGTGGCTACGGGATTTGGTGCCGTGGGTGTACCGGTTACTACGCTCTGTAATGAGGTGGCGGAAAGCGGATCGGCTTCGGCGGCACAGATTTGCGAGACTTCGGCATTCGCCATTATCCAGCTGGCACCTCTCTTTATCATCCTGCCTTTCATCATCCTGACGCTTACCGATAAGCACAATCTTATCAAGAATCTCATCATCGCCCTCTGGGTGGGAGTGATTTCCGTGGTCGTGCAGTTTGTCTGCGGCTATTATCTCGGTTCCGAGACTCCAGCCATCATCGGTTCGCTGGCAGCCATTATCGCCATCATCGCATACGCCAAGGTGTTTGCCAGAAAGAGCAAGGTGCAGGATAAGGAAACCTTTACGCTTGCCGAAAGCCTGAAGGCATGGAGCGTTTACCTTTTTATATTGATATTCATCCTGGTTTCCGGAGCACTCTGTCCTCCGGTCAATGCTTTCCTCAAGAGTCATCTGGTGAGTGCGGTTCATCTGCCAGTGCTCGACAGCACCTTTAAGTTTGGCTGGATATCCAATGCGGGCCTGATGCTCTTCCTGGGTGCTACGATTGGTGGATTGGTTCAGGGATTGAGCCTTAAGAGATTGATGGTGATTCTTGCCCGTACCACGGTGAATCTGCGTAAGACGGTGGTGACCATCTGTTCGCTGATAGCCCTGGCAAGTGTGATGAACTATTCGGGAATGATTACTGCCATCGCCTCCGGACTGGTGGCAGTAACGGGAGATTTCTATCCTTTGGTAGCGCCGATGATTGGTGCCATAGGAACCTTCGTAACGGGGTCTGATACCTCTTCGAATATCCTCTTTGCCAAGCTCCAGGCTCATGTTGCCAACCAGTTGGGCATGACGGGACAGAGCACATTCTATGGTATGGAGGGCGGTCAGGAAAACTGGCTGGTTGCTGCCAACACTACAGGAGCCACGGGTGGCAAGATGATCAGTCCGCAGAGTATCGCCATCGCGACTGCAGCCTGCGATATGGAGGGAAAGGATGGAGAGATTCTCCGTTCGGCCATCCCATACGCCCTGCTTTATATCGTATTGGGCGGACTGATGGTTTACTTCGGTTGCTGATCTTCTTTTCTTATATAAAAAACTGTCCTCATCTGTTATCTCAGATGGGGACAGTTTCAGTTTTATAAATCGACATTAAATCTTTTAAGCATGCCTTTTCTCGTAAGCCAGGCTGTGGTCGTGCTGGTCGATATCATGCTTCGACTTGCTCTTTACCACGAGCCATACACCAGAGAATACGAGGATGGCAGCAATCGCCTGCATACTCTTGAATACGGCGAGACCCACGATAACACTCACGGTAACCGATACCAGCGGCTGCACATAATTATATACACTTACCACGGTAGGGCGCAACGTCTTCTGACCAATCATCATGCAGATGTAACCCAGATAGGTGCCGAAGAGAACCACGTAGCCCGTTTCCCACCAGGTGCTCATCGGAACATGGGCAAAGTCGATGCTCACCACGTGGCTGATGGTGAAAGGCCATATCAGAACCGTTGCCCAGAGGAACATCCACTTGTTGATGGTGAAGAGCGAATACTTAGACAGCAGGTTCTTGAAGAGCGACAGGTAGAGGGCGAAAGAAAGCTGCGCCGACATACAGAGCAGGTCACCCCAGATGTTTCCCACTTTGGCATTGCCTGCTGTGGCACTTGTCGTGATGATGATGACAGCACCAGCACATCCCATCAGCACGCCGAGCGCCTTCTTCCAGGTGATAGGCTCCTTCAATATCAGGAAGGAGAGAATCATGGCGAAGATAGGCATCGAGGTGGTCATAATGCTGGAATTGCTAGGCGAGGTCATGTTCAGACCGATGGTGTAAGAACACTGGTTGAACACGAGGGCAAAGAGTCCTGCAGCAGCAAACTTGAAGATGTCTTTTACTGGAACATGCTCTTTCTTGGTGAAGAGCGAGGTGAGCCAGAAGAGGAGGGCACCACCCAATACACGGAAGCTCACCAGGTCGATGCCGTCGATGCCGTGAAGCATGGCATCCTTGCCTACGGGAGCCATCAGTCCCCAGAATGCGCCGGAACAGAAGAGGCACAGGTGGGCGATAAGAGGTCGTTTGTTATCCATTTTTTCCTTATTTCTATTTAAATCTTCCTATTTTTGAATAAAATCGAGTGCAAAGGTACAAAAATTCGAGGAATTTTGCTATATTTGCGGTATATTTTTTGAAACTTAAAGGAGTTAAGAAGTTAAGACAATAGTCTTTTTCCATTCTAGACTATTAAAGATAGGAGATTATTCTTATGCAGAAATATGCTGATTATATCAAACAGATAGAGATTGAATCTCTCTGGAGCGGTACCAAACATATTCTTTGGAACCTCGACCGCCGTGTCAATATCCTGAGTGGTGTAAACGGCGTGGGCAAGAGTACTATATTAAATAAGGTGGTAAAGGGTCTGGCGGCTGGCGGTGAATTCCCTAGTCACATGATCAAGGGCGTGCATCTGAAGGTGGAGCCGGAGGAGGCAAAGTGGATTCGCTACGATGTAATCCGCTCGGTAGATAGACCATTGATGAATGCCGAGATGATCAACAAGATAGACCTTACCCTGGTTACCGAACTCGACTGGCAGCTCTTCCAGCTGCAGCGCAAGTATCTGGATTATCAGGTGAACATCGGCAACCGCATCATCGCCGTCTTGCAGAGTGGCGAACCGGATGCAGCCTTCAAGGCTCAGAAACTGAGTGAACCGAAGAAGATGTTCCAGGATATGGTAGATAATCTTTTCAAGGATACCGGCAAGACCATCATTCGTACAGCCAATGAAATCCGCTTCAACCAGATAGGCGAGCAGCTCTCGCCTTATCAGCTCTCGGCTGGTGAGAAACAGATTCTTGCCATCCTCCTCACCGTGCTGGTGGAGGACAACCAGTCATACGTCCTCTTTATGGATGAGCCGGAAATCAGCCTTCATTTCGAATGGCAGAAGCAGCTCATCGGTCTGGTGCTGCAGCTTAATCCGAATATCCAGATCATCATGACCACCCACAGTCCTGCTGTGGTCATGGATGGATGGACCGATAGGGTGACGGATGTGAATGATATTACGATTTCGTAATGTTGAATGTTAAGTGTTGAATGTTGATTTTTTCAGCTTATGGCTAAACGTTTAACCGATAATATCAATTCCCAGTTCTTCGAGGCAGCCAACAGGATGACCTCGAAGAAGGCTCGGCGCAAGATTGTGGCTTACGTCGAGAGCTATGATGATGTCTTCTTCTGGCGTTCTGTACTGGGAAAGTTTGAGAATGAAAAACGCTATTTTGATATCATGCTGCCTACCCGTAACCAGCATTTAGACCGAGGCAAGAAGGCTGCTATCTCCAGCATGCTGAAGGGAGTAGGTAGGGATATGATAGCCTGTGTAGATGCCGATTACGATTATCTGCGTCAGGGCTCAACCGAGTCTTCCCAGCAGATGTTGGAGAATCCTTACATCTTCCATACCTATGCCTATGCCATTGAAAACTTCCAATGTTATGCCAGAGGATTGCACGAAACCTGTGTGATGGTGACGCTCAACGACCGTCGCATCTTCGATTTCGAGCGTTTTCTTGAGTCCTATTCCCGTACCATCTGGCCCCTCTTCTTATGGCACATGCTGTTCTATGTGCGTCATCGCAAGATGTCGATGCATTTTGATATGGCGGAGTTTGATAAGGTCATCATGCTGCCTTCTGTCCGAATCCAGGATCCTAAATGGGCGATAGATTATTTGGGAAAGAAGGTGCGGGCAAAGCTGTTCCAGCTGGAGCGCCGCTTCAAGAAGTTTAAGGATGAATTGGATGATATGGCTCTTTATCTCAACAGTCTGGGTGTAAACGAGAGCAATACCTATTTATATATTCAGGGTCATCATCTCTTCGACCTGGTAGTAAGTCCCATCGTCCAGAGTGTCTGTGATGCTTTGCGCAACGATAGGGAGAATGAAATCCGCGACCGTGCCCTCCATTCCGAGCAGGCCCGCACCGAAATGGCATGTTATGAGAATAGTCTGGGCAAGGTGAAGATGATGATGAAGAAGAACACCTTCTACCAGTTCTCTCCCGAATTCCAGAAGATTCAGGCGGATGTGGAAAAGTATTTGGAAAGGTAAAAAGGTAAAAAGGTAAAAAAGTAAAAAGGTAAAGGGGTAAAAAGGTAAAAAGAAAGCAGGCAGATGATATCCCGCCAGGCTCTTTTTACCTTTTTACCTTTAAAATTATACGTATGTCTCCAGGAACTTCAAGGTTCCTTCTATCTTCAATGTCTGGGTGCTGGCAGGAACAACGATGCTCTCGCCGCCCTGGAGCGTAATCTCGTTACCCTCGTTGTCGGTAATCTTAGCCTCACCCTTCAAGCCAATCAGAATCACGAAGCTGTCCAATTCTGAATAATCCAGCGTCATAGGCTCATCGAGATCATAAACGGCTGTGGTGAAGTAAGGGCACTGCACCATGCTTACACCCTGATTCTTGGCAGGAGTGTAGTGCTGGCGATAGTCTGGCAATACGGTGTAGTCAATGCACTCGGCAGCTTCCTTGGTGTGGAGCTGACGATAGTTGCCATCCTTGTCCTTGCGCTTGAAGTCGTAGATGCGATAGGTAACATCGCTGGTCTGCTGAATCTCGACAACGAAACAGCCTGTTCCGATGGTGTGGATTCTGCCGGCTGGGATAAAGAAGCAGTCGTCCTCCTTCACGTTATACTGAGCCAGGGCATCGGTGATGGTATCGTTCTCTACCATCTCCTTGTACTGCTCAGGAGTAATCTGCATCTTCAAACCGTTGTAGAGTTTGGCATCCGGCTCGCATGGCAGTGCATACCACATCTCGGTCTTGCCGCGTTCCTTACCTTGCTTCTTGGCAATTTCATCATTAGGATGCACCTGGATAGAGAGGTCGCGGTTTGCATCGATAAACTTGATGAGCAGTGGAAACTCATTGCCGAAACGCTTGTAGTTCTCTTCTCCGAGGAAGCTTCCCTTCCGTTCTGCAACAACCTCGTTGAGGCTCTTGCCCTGCATCTCGCCATCGGCTACGATGCTTTCATTTCCTGGTACTCCAGAGATTTCCCAGCTTTCTCCCACATTCTCTTGCTTTACGTCGAGATGCTTGAAAGTGATAATCTTGCTGCCACCCCAGATGGTGGATTTTAATAGCGGTTGAAATTTTAATGGTTTCATTTTTACCTATATTTAGTTTATAAATGTACTCTTCAGTACGGTTTCTTACTCTCCGGTAAGGCTCTTGCTGAACCTATACCTTATTATATATAACGCTTTTTGTGCGAAATATACTTAGTCTAGTAAGCGTATTTCTTACTTCAAATATCAACTTCTCTTTTATTTTCTAACTCCCCCTCTGGGTATGTTAGTTCTCTCTCCAGAATGCTGGTGTAAAGATAACCAGCACACTGAATATTTCCAGACGACCGATGAGCATCATCAGCGAGCAGAACCATTTTGCCACATCCGGCAGTTCGCTCCACGACATGGTTGGTCCGATTTCCGTACCCAGCGTAGGTCCCACATTACCCACACAACTCAGGGTGATGGTGATGGCATTGGTATTGTCGATGCCCATGGCTATCATCGTGAACGATATCACCAGACAGATGATGAGATAAGTGGTGAGGAAGGCAAGCAGCGTAACACGCTTCTGCATCGGTACGTTCACACCATCAATCTTCAATGGCAGCACGGCGTTAGGATGCAGAATCTGGCGGAATTCATTCTTCACCATTCTTACCAGCATCACGCCACGGATACATTTCAAACCTCCACTCGTACTGCCCGAGCAGGCTCCGAAGAACATGCAGGCTGCCAATACCACCCAGGTAACATGAGGCCACACAGCAGCATCGTCGTTAAACAGACCGGTGGTGGTGATGAAAGAAACCACCTGGAAGATAGCACTTCTGAAGGCATGCTCCACATCGTAGTTGCGCATCACCATCAGCTCTACCATGATGAAGGCGCTGAATGCAGCAACCAGGAATGCATAGAACTTAAACTCTGAGTTCTTGAACAGATCCTTGATTTTAAACTTGATGACGGCTGCATAGAGCAGGGTGAAGTTCACACCCGACAGGAAACAGAAGAACGTACAGATGTATTCCAGCGCTGGTGAATGGAAGAACTCGGTACTGCTGTTGTGGGTAGCGAAACCACCCGTTGCCGTCGTGCTCATCGCATAGTTGAAACTGTCGAAGAGATTCATTCCCGCCACATAGTAGGATATGATGCAGGCGATGGTGAGCATCAGATAGATACTCCATATCCATTTTGCCGAAGTGGAAAGACGGGGATGAAGCTTGGTCTTGATAGGACCTGTAGCCTCGGCAGCAAACACCTTGGTCTGTCCTCCTACAAGCGATGGCAGCAGGGCGATGGTGAAGAACACGATTCCCAGACCGCCTATCCATTGGGTGAGCGAACGCCAGAACAGCAGTCCGTGGGGGAAACATTCTACATCGTCTAATATCGTAGCCCCCGTTGTCGTAAATCCCGACATGGTTTCGAAGTAGGCATCGGTAAAGTTGTTGATGTATCCACTCACCATGAAGGGGAGGGTTCCGAAGAAACTGAATACAATCCATGAGAGCGTTACCACGAGATAGGCATCACGGCGCGACATTGAGTTATCTGCTCCGTGTCCTCGCCATTTCAGCACCAGTCCGCCTCCGATGGTGGTAAGTGTTGCCACAATGAAGGCAAAGATGTCGTCCTGCTGGTAATAGAAAGCTACCAGCAGACTGACGAAGAGCAGGAAAGCCTCGATGAAAAGCAGTTGCCCTAAAATCTTATATATTAATTTGCTGTTTATCATATATGAAGTATGTCTCTATCTCCTTCACGCTTAGATGAAGTATTTCTCAATTTTCTTCATGTTGATGTTGTGGCAGAAAACCATCACCGAGTCGCCCGGTTCTATCTGGGTATTACCAGAAACGAGCATTCCTTCTTCACCGCGAACCAGTCCACCGATGGTTACACCGATAGGCATGCCGAGTTCCTTCACCGGTTTCTGGGTTACCTTCGAACCTTCTTTGGCTATAAACTCAGCTACATCGGCATTAGCGCTCATCAGGAATCTCACGTTCATCACGTCGGCATCGAGCATCATCTGGTAGATGTAGCTGGCGGCAATCATCTTCTTGTTGATGATGGTACCGATATCCAGACTCTCTGCCATGCTCACGTAGTCTACGTTTTCTACGGCAGCCACTGTCTTGCGCACACCCATTCTCTTGGCGGTAAGACAGGCCAGGATATTGGTTTCGGCGTTACCGGTCAGTGCCACGAAGGCCTGAGTACTGCGGATACCTTCTTCTACGAGCAGCGGAATGTCGCGTCCGTCTCCATGAATGATGAGCGTCTTGTTCTCATCGAGAATATCGTTGAGATATTCGCAGCGCTCCTCACTCATCTCGATAATCTTGCATTCCATATATTCCGGCATCTTCTTTACGGCTCTTACGGCTGTGCGTCCGCCACCCATGATCATCACGTTCTTCACATCCACATAGTGCTCCTTGCCCACAATCTTGCGGATATATGGGATGTAGTTGCGGGTGGTCATGAAGTAGGCGAGGTCGTAGAGTTTCAGTTCGTCGTTACCGCCAGGGATGATGGTATCGCTACCTCGCTTGATGGCTACCACGTGGTATGGATCGTTAGGACCGCTGATGCTCTTGAGTGGTTCGTTCAGTATCTCGCATCCTTCGCGTAGTTTGATGCCGAGCATGATGAGTGCGCCGTCGTGCACATCCCAGCGCTGACGTACCCAACTCATTTTCAGTCCGTTATTGATATCTACGGCTGCGAGCATCTCCGGATAAATCAGTTTGCTGATACCTAATTCTTTGAAGAATTCCTGAGCCTGCTGATCCATATATTCCGGATTATCCACGCGGGCCACCGTTCTTTTGGCACCCAGGTTCTTGGCAAGGATGCTAGCTGTGATGTTGGTACTTTCTACTGGAGTAACGGCGATGAAGAGATCGGCATCTGCAACCCCCGCATCGCGTAAGATGTGAAGACTGGTAGGCTTGCCCAGCATGGTGAGCAGGTCGCAGTCGGAGCCAATGCTTGCCAGGCGCTCTTCGCTTTCATCGATGAGCGTAATCTCTTCATTGCTACGTGACAGGAGTCGCGCCAGGTGAGTACCTATGGCATATGCGCCAGCTATGATTATTTTCATTTCTTAATTGCTTCTTTGATTGATTCTTTATCGAGATGCACGATTTCCCTGAGCTGTGCCACGGTTCCGTGCTCCACAAACTCATCTGGCAATCCCATTCGGGTCATCTTTGGCTGATAGTCATGGTCGTTCATCCATTCCAGTACGGCTGAGCCCATACCGCCCATACGAACACCGTCTTCGATGGTGATGATGCGGCTGAACTTTTCGCCCACCTCTTTCAGAATGTCTTCATCGAGTGGCTTGAGGAATCGCATATCGTAGTGGGCGATGCTTATTCCGGTTTCGGCTTCTACCTCAGCGATAGCCTGAGCGGCATCGTTTCCGATAGGACCGATGGTAAGAACGGCCACATCGGTGCCGTCTTTCAGCTTTCTGCCGGTACCGGTCTTGATTTCCTCCATCGGGTTGCGCCAGTCTACGAGCACACCCTTGCCTCTCGGATAACGGATTACATAGCTGCCATGACCTGGCAACTGGGCTGAATACATCAGGTTGCGCAACTCATGCTCGTTCATTGGAGATGCGATGGTGAGATGCGGAATCGGACGGAGAGCCGCCATATCGAAGGCACCATGATGGGTTGGTCCGTCTTCACCTACCAGTCCGGCACGGTCAAGACACATGATAACCGGCAGGTTGAGCAGTGCCATGTCGTGGATGATGTTATCGTAGGCACGCTGTGCAAACGAACTGTAGATATTGCAGAATGGGATGAGTCCGTCTTTCGCCATACCTCCTGAGAAGGTGACGGCATGCCCCTCGGCAATACCTACATCGAAGGTACGGTTTGGCATCGCCTTCATCATGATGTTCATGGAACATCCTGTAGGCATGGCTGGCGTCACACCTACAATCTTCGGGTTCTTCTGAGCCAGTTCCAGCAGCGTCTCTCCGAAAACATCCTGATATTTCGGAGGCTGGTTGCTGGTATCGGCAATGATTCTCTCACCCGTTTCCGGATCGAATTTGCCTGGCGCGTGCCAGATGGTAGCACTCTTCTCGGCAGGTTCGTAACCCTTTCCCTTGGTGGTATGCAGGTGCAGCAGCTTAGGACCCTTCATGTTCTTAAGCTGTTTGAGCACTCTCGCCACTTCCTTCACGTCATGACCGTCGAAAGGTCCGAAGTAGCGGATATTCATACCCTCGAAGATGTTCTGCTGATGACTCAGTGCCGACTTCAGTGCATTGTTCAGGCGCAGGATGCCCTTCTTGCGGTCTTCGTTGAGATAGCCTTTGGAGTGCAGCCACTGTGATGCCTTGAAACGGAGGCGGTTGTAGGTCTCGTTGGTATCGAGGTTCAGGAGATATTTCTCCATACCGCCCACAGCCCGGTCGATGCTCATATCGTTGTCGTTCAGGATGATGAGCATGTCGTTAGGTGTACTTGATACGTTGTTCAGTCCCTCGAAAGCCAGTCCGCCGCTCATGGCTCCATCGCCAATGACGGCTACCACATGCCTGTCGGTATCTCCGTTTTCGCGTGCGGCAACGGCCATACCGAGTGCTGCGGAGATGGAATTGCTCGCATGTCCGCAGGCGAAGGTATCATATTCGCTTTCTAAAGGTGTAGGGAATGGACGGATGCCGTGCAACTTGCGGTTGGTGCAGAAGTTTTCGCGGCGTCCTGTTAATATCTTGTGTCCGTAGGCCTGGTGTCCCACATCCCATACAATACGGTCGTATGGGGTGTTGTAGATATAATGTAGGGCTACGGTTATTTCCACCACGCCAAGAGAGGAGGCAAAATGACCGGGGTTGACGGCAACCTCGTCGATAATGTCTTCTCTTAACTCTTTGCAGACTTGTGGCAGCTGGTCAATGCTCAGCCGTCTCAAATCTTCCGGGTATTTTATACTATTTAATAGACTAAACTTGTTCTTGTCCATGTTTTCTTCGTGAAAATCTTGTGCAAAGATAATGCTTTTTTCCTATATAAAGCACTTTTGAGGCAATATTTTCGCTTTTTCCGATTATTCTTTGTATTTTTGCAAAGGAAATTTCTGAAAAAGGAATGAAATCCGGAATTAGTTATATAACAATAAGCAAATAAATACCTTTATCGTGATGAGAAAAAATGTATTACTTTTGGGAGCCATGATGATGGCTTCCATGTCTCTGATGGCGCAGACCAAGGGTGGCGGCATCAGTCAGTCTGCTCTCCAGCAGATGGAGAAAAACCAGCAGACAGGTGTAGCCAACAAGGCACTCTTCAATGCGATTGCCAACAACAACATTGATGACCTTGTGAAGAATCATGCCAACGAGGCCCCGGTTGATACTCATTTCAGCATCGAGACTCCTTCGCAGAGCATTCACAACCAGAAGAGTTCGGGCCGTTGCTGGATGTTCAGCGGTTTTAACGTGCTCCGTTCTAACTTCGCCCTCAACGACAAGCAGGGTAGAGTGGTGGAGTATTCTCAGGATTACCTCTTCTTCTATGACCAGCTGGAGAAGGCTAACCTGATGCTTCAGGGGGTTATCGACCTTGGCAAGAAGAGCATCGAGGATCCTCAGGTGCAGTTCTTCTTCAAGAATCCGCTCAATGATGGTGGTACTTTCTGTGGTGTTGCCGATTTGGCAAGCAAGTATGGTCTCGTACCAATGAGCGCCCAGCCTGAGACCTTCTCAAGCAACAATACTTCCAAGATGAGCCGTCTCGTAAGCAGCAAGCTCCGCGAGTATGGTCTGGAACTCCGCAAGATGGTGGCTCAGGGCAAGAAGTCGGCAGCTATCCAGGCTCGCAAGAACGAGATGCTCGGTCAGGTTTATCACATGCTGAGTCTTACTCTCGGCGAACCGGTAAAGGAATTTACCTATGCTTTCCGCGACAAGGACGGCAAGCAGATTGGCGAGGCGAAGAAGTATACTCCTAAGAGTTTCTATGAGGAAACCGTAGGCAAGGACCTGAATGGTACCTTCCTGATGGTGATGAACGATCCACGCCGTCCTTACCACAAGACATACGAGGTAGAGTACGACCGCCACACTTACGATGGCCATAACTGGAAGTATCTGAACTTGCCTATGGAGGAGATAGCCCAGCTCGCCATCGCCTCTCTGAAGGATGGTCATAAGATGTATTCAAGCTATGATGTGGGCAAGCAGCTTGATAGAAAGCGCGGCTATCTGGCACTCGACAACTTCGACTATGGAAGCCTCTTCAATACCTCATTCCCAATGAATAAGGCTGACCGTATCGCTACTTTCGATAGCGGTTCTACTCATGCCATGACGCTGACTGCTGTAGATCTTGATGCCAATGGCAAGCCTGTAAAGTGGAAGGTGGAGAACAGTTGGGGTGCTGACAATGGTTTTGCCGGTTGCTTCATTATGACCAACGATTGGTTCAACGAGTACATGTTCCGCCTGGTAGTAAACAAAAAGTATGCTTCTGAGCAGCTCTTGAAGGAATTCGACCAGAAGCCAACTATGCTGACTCCAGATGATCCTCTGTTCCAGTTGGAAGACTAATAATAAGAATATTCAAAGCCATATATGGTGTATCATGCGCCATATATGGCATATTGTTTCTAGTAATCAACATAGAATTAGGTATAGATGAATAAGCGGGAAGTTTTTGGGCATTTTTTCAAATCATATTATGGTCGATTATATTATTATGCGCTGCAACTTCTGAAAGATGAGGAGGCAAGCCGAGATATCGTGAGTGGCGTTTTTGCTCACGTATGGGAGAATTTCGACTCCTATGACATGCAAACCTTACCAGCCTTCTTGCTTAAAACCGTGAAAAATAAGTGTTTAGACTATCTTCGGCATACAGCTGTTCATGCACAATATGCCGATTACTATCTTCATGCAGTAGATCAATGCTATGAAGATAATGATATCCAGAAAGAACGTCAGCGGCAAGTAGAAGAAATGTTGGATTTGTTACCGGATACTACTCGTCATGTTTTGGAAGAATGTTATCTTAACCATAAGAAATATCGGGAAGTGGCAGATGAGATGAATGTCTGTCAGGAAACGGTCAAGCGCCATATCATAAAGGCCTTGAAACTGTTAAGAGAACATTATCATCAAATAAAAACTTGAAAATAATCAAAAGAATCTCAATTGGGGATGTTACCATTTTGGTAGGTAAAACGTATTATTTTTAGTAAAGGAATAGAAATATGATGAAGCAAACAGATATTTTTAATGATGAGAGTTTACAGAATGACATCCAAGACTTGGTTGCCATAGAACAGGCTATGATACGCAAAACATATCCTCTGCCAAACCTTGACAAGGAGTTGGAGAAGATAGTAGGCAAAGAAAATTCGGATGCCGAAGAGCCTGTGAAACATCAATATCCGATGATGAGAATGCTGATGAGTGCTCTGATGGGCGCTGCTGCTATGTTGGCGATAGTTTTTGTATGGCAGTGGGTGAGCTCCAGGCAGACTATTGATGGAGCTACCGGAAATCGGATAACGCAAAATGTATCTTCTGAACAAGATATGACAATGCTTCAGACTGCAGATGGTGAGATGATTACTCTTACACTGGCTGATGGCACTGAAGTAAAGCTCAATAGTAATAGTAAGATTACTTATCCCCACTGCTTTAAGGGAGCAGAGCGTATTGTGCATCTTGAAGGAGAAGCATTCTTCAAGGTAAGGCACGACAGTAAGCGTCCTTTTGTGGTGGATGCAGGTGGTGTCTTGACCAAGGACTTGGGTACTTCTTTTAATATCAAGGCTTATCAGGGTAGTGACTGTAAAGTGACTTTGGTTGAGGGAAAGGTGGAAGTCCTGGCAAAGAACAGTCAGCATAAACCTGTGACATTGAATCCGGGACAGCAATATTCCTTAAGTGCAAAGGAGACTGTTTCTGGGCAGATAATTAATGTAAATACGGATGAAACTACCGCATGGGCAGATGGTGTGCTCTATTATCACGACCAGACTTTGGAATACATCTTGGATAATCTTGCAGCATATTATCAGAGTAAGGTGGTATTTAGAAATCCTGCAGTCAAAACCAAGCATCTCGATTTCTCCGCAGATAAGAGTGGCAGTATAGAGGATGCTATAGAACTCTTGAATAATCTGGGAGTTGCAAAGGTTAGTTTTAAGGGAAATACTATATATATAGAATAAGGTATTTAAGTAAATCTTGATGTATCGTCACATCGGCATTTCTGGGAAATTATAATTCCTGAAAATGCCGATGTTTTAGTTTTATTTGTAAGAAAACAAACTTTTTTTATTATTTTTTGAAAGTAGATGTTACCGATTCGCTGTCAGAAACGTATTTTTATTATAGTATTAACGAAAAAAAGAGAAATATGAAAGAAGTAAGATGTGTATTCATGTTTGCTGTCCTGACTTTATGGATGGCATTGCCTGTTGGAGCACAGAATGCAAAGAGAGGCATCACGATGTCGCTCGTTAATGAGTCTTTGGCTTCTGCATTGAGAAAAGTACAGCAGGAGTCGGATTATAAGGTGAGTTTTGTGATAGAGGACGTAAAGCCCTATACCACAACGGTTCATCTGAAGAATGCTTCTGCCTCAACTGCCGTAAAGCAGATTTTACATGGTAAACCTTTCACTTACTCAGTAAGTGGTAAGTTTATTACCGTCAAGAAGGTTTTGCAACATAAAACTGCAGCTGAAGCTACAGATAATGGAGCTGCCATCCGCCCCCTCTCAGGAACAATTACCGATGAGGATGGAGAACCTATGATTGGCGCTTCTGTTGTAGTGCCTGGCAGTCCTTTTGGAACCGTGACTAATACGGATGGTAATTTTGAGTTTTATATTCCTAAAGGATGTCATGAGGTTACGGTTTCGTATGTCGGTATGAATGACCAGAAGGTAAAGGTGGCTGGTAGGGATCATGTGAAGATTGTGATGTCTGAAAATAAAACCATACTTGGTGAAGTGGTTGTAACGGGTTATCAGACAATCTCTAAGAAGCGTGCAACCGGTGCTTTTACCAAGGTAACAGCTGATGAACTGAAAGACAATAGGTTGGGTAATCTCTCTACTGTGCTGGCTGGCGAGGTTGCCGGATATAATGACGGCATGATTCGTGGCGTAACCACGATGAATGCTTCTGCTTCTCCTCTCTATGTCATTGATGGCTTTCCAGTAGAGAAAACTAAGTTGACCGGCAATGGAACTGGTGATATTACCGAGGAAATCCCTGATTTGAATATGGATGATATTGAGAGTATTACTGTTCTTAAAGATGCTGCAGCTGCTTCCATCTATGGTGCTCGTGCTGCCAATGGTGTCATTGTTATCACTACCAAGAAATCGGCAGCTAAGGGTAAGACCAATGTCTCTTTCAATGCTTCTCTTACCTGGCATCCTTATTCTTATTATACAGATTATCTCGCCAATTCTTCTCTTGTTGTTGACTTGGAGAAGGAGTGGGCTGCGCAGAATCCGAATCTTGCAGGCAATGGAGCTAAGGTATACGCTCAGAATATGTTGGATCAGAAAATCTATACGAGCGCGGGTATCTGCAATATCTTGAATTATTATGCAGGCAATATCTCTGAGTCAGAAATGAATGCTAAACTGACTGATTTGGCTGGAAAAGGTTATAACTACTATGACCAGATGAAGAAGTATGCTAAGCGCGATCCGTTGTATCAGCAGTATAATATGAATATTGTAAACAACTCGGTGAATAATCTCTTCAAGGCTTCGGTCACTTATAAGTATAATACCCTTGAAGATAAGTATTCCAATAATCAGAGTTTAGGTATCAACCTTACCAATACTTCTCATTTCACAAAATGGCTTTCTTTGGATTTAGGTGCTTACCTAAAGGTGGGTGAGGATCAGACACAGAACTACAATGTCCTTTCTCCTGGATATTCTGTTTTGCCATACGATAATTTAGTGAATGCTGATGGCTCTTGTTATACCAAGCCGATGAGTGAGAGATATGATGCAAGTACTTTGGCTATCTATCAGAAGTATGGTCTTTATAATATGGATATCACTCCTTTGGAAGAGCTGGATCGTCAGATTACCACCAACAAGGAGTTGGCTTTACGAACTTTTGCCCGTCTGAATGTACAGATTCTGCCCTGTTTGAAGTATGCTGCTTCCTTCCAGTACGAACGAGCTTCATATCGTGGTGAAAACTGGGCTGATAAAGCTTCTGCGCAGGTTCGGGGTGTGGTAAACGGGTATGCAACCAATAATGGTGATGGCTCTGTCAATTATGTGATTCCTTATGGGGATATCCTGGTTCGTTCAGACCAATATACCTCTGCTTATAACTTCCGTCAGCAGTTGAGTTTTGATCAGACTTTCAAGGATGTTCACAGCGTAACTGCTATTCTGGGTACGGAAACCATCCAGAACAAGCAGGAATTGCATCGAGACAAACTGTTTAACTATGATTCTCAGATGTTAACATCCAATATGGTGAATAATGCTGATTTGTTGAAAGGTATAGCGGGTGTGCTGGGATATAAATCTATGACCGCGACTGATTTGTCTGCTTCTTATGAGAATGTAAACCGTTATGTTTCGGTATATGGTAATGCTGCTTATACTTACGATGACCGTTATAGCTTGACTGGTAGTTTACGATGGGACCGCTCTAATCTCTGGGGAACCAGTTCGAAGTTTCAGAACAAGCCTATCTGGTCGGTAGGTGCCAGTTGGATTATCAGTAAGGAGAAGTTCTTCCACGCAGATTGGGTCAATTATCTGAAACTCCGTATTTCTGATGGTATTGCCGGTAACGTATCTAAGAATTCTGCCCCTTATATGGTGGCAAGCTATAATAATAACGGGCATGTGGGAGGTACACAGGGATATGTGCAGTCGCGTGCCAATCCGATGCTGAGCTGGGAGAAAACCAATACCTTTAATATAGGTATCGATTTCTCGCTCTTTAAGAACCGACTCAATGGTACTGTAGAGTATTATGACAAGAAGGGTACCGACCTCCTGGCTTCTTCCATGGGTGTACCTACTGAAGGTTGGGGCTACAGCACCTATACCATCAACAATGGCGAGATGTACAATCGTGGTGTAGAAATTTCCCTGAGTGGTGAGGTTCTGCGTACCAGGGATTTCTCATGGAGAGCCAATATGACTTATGCTTATAATAAGAATGAGGTGACTTATGTAAATGTAAAGGCGCCGGTTTATATTCTTCAGTTGGATTACCCTTCGGCTTATCCTATTATCGGCAACGAATATAATGCAATCTATGGCTATAAGTGGGCTGGATTGAGTGAAGAAGGATTGCCACAGGTGTATAACGAGAATGGTGAGAAGGTAACTAATCAGCCAACGACATTGGATGCCATCTCTTACATGGGTACTACCACTCCTAAGTATAGTGGATCTTTCGGAACCAGTATCAGCTACAAGGATTTCGATTTCAGTATGCAGTTTCTTTTTGCGGGTGGTCATAAGATGCGCAATGCCAATCCTGCTTTCCTCACTTGCAGTTATTCCAGCGTAGGATATATCTCCAATATTGCGGGAGCTAGTGCCGGACTTGCTAATCGTTGGCAGAAACCAGGTGATGAGGCTTATACCAATGTGCCAAAGGCTGTTTTTGCCGAAAGTGGTTTGTCAGCATCTTCTTTGTATAGCACTTATTTTTATTCTGATATCAATATCCTTGATGCCAGTTATATTCGTCTGAACAACATTTCTCTGGCTTATCATTTGCCAAAGTCGCTGTGCCGTTCGCTCTATATGCAGAGTGCCCGTGTTCAGGCTAATGTGGAGAATCCGTTCTTCTGGGCAAAGACCAAACAGGCAAAGTACCAGCTGGGTGGTTATAATGCCACCAACTATGTGTTAGGCATTTATCTCAACTTTTAAATAATGAAGAAAATGAAACAGAAATTAGTATATATGGTGTTGTTGCTGGGCATGGTTATGGGACTTGCCTCTTGCGATAACTATCTCAATATAGAACCAAAGGGCAAACGCATCCCTAAGTCGCTCGCCGACTATGAGGCTTTTCTCCGTTACGAGTATGGTACTCATCGCATGCCGGTTTTGCAAACGTGCTATTTGCTTAATGATGAATATCTCACCAATTCGTATGCCAGTTATTATCCGATGTATAAGGCTAACTACAATTGGGAGGAGGAAACCGATCGTGCCTATTGGAACTCTGCAGATGAGAGTACTTATTATGTGGCTTATGGCACTATCAATACCTGCAATCTGATATTGGAAGATGTGCCTAATACAACAGAAGGTACTGAGAAAGAAAAGGCTGAGGTGATGGCATATGCCAGAGTGTTGCGTGCGATGAACTATTTCAATCTCGCTAATTATTATGCTGATACCTACGAGCCTTCAAATGCTGCCAGTAAGTTGAGTGTGCCTCTGATTACAAGCAGTCTTCAGAATGCTCCTTATCATCAGGCCACCATTCAGGAAATCTATGAATTCATTTTGAATGATTTGAACACGTCGGTAGCTGATCTTCCAGATATGGGTACCACGCTCCTCCATCCGGGCAAGGGAGCTGCCTATGCTATGTTGGCACGTACCTATCTTCAGATGATGAATTATGAAAAGGCGTTGGAGTTTGCTGATAAGGCTCTTGCCATTAATGATAAGTTGGTTGATTGGGTTGGATTCTATAATGATAATAAGGGTGTGATAGGCCAAGAGGGTGTTTATCCTTCTTTGAAAACGCCATTGGGATTTGATAGCCAGGACTGTTATAATTTCAATTATGCCGATAATAGTTCCAACTATGCATCTGCGATATTCAAGATACCGGTAAATCGTGCTGCCGGATTCGAAGAGGGAGATGCTTATTTCTTGAGCAATTGGAAACTAAGAACGATGGGTGCAGAAACTTATTATCAGGGGTTGACCAATGGCTATATCAATCTTGCTGGTATGAGAACCGTGGAGCAGTATCTTATCAAGGCTGAATGCTTGGCTCGTAAGAAACAGTTGACAGATGCTATGGATGTGCTCAATGAGGTGCGTAAGACATATATCCTTCCAGAGAAATATCAGCCACTATCGGCGTCCTCTGTGGCAGAAGCTATCCGGTATATACGTCAAGCTAAGGATAATCAACTTATCTTCTCTATTGTGCCGTTTGGCGATGCTCGTCGCTTAAATGCTGAAGGTACCTATGCCCGCACGCTGACAAAAGAGATAGATGGCAAGCAGATAAGTCTTGCTCCATCCTCTCATCTCTGGACCTTCCCATTCCCTAAGGGAGCCATTGATAATCCTGGCAACGGAAGTTTCGTACAGAATGTGGAGAAGTAATGAACGTTAAAATAAATCTTTCTAGTAATTGTACAATTATGATGTTTAAAAAAACAATTTTCTCATTGGCATTGGCGCTCATCTCTGTGATGAATGCTCATGCTCAGAATACAGACGAGTGTATCATTGATGCAATCTTGAATGGTGTGCCTGATGGTACGGAAATGGAAGCCGTCCTGGCTGCTACCCATCGTAATGAGAAACCTCTCGCTAAAGGTGTGGTAAAGGGTGGAAAACTTACTTTAACCATCCCTGTTACAGAGGCTCGTTTTATCGGTGTCGGTCCAAGAAACGGTGTTTTCACTTTTAGTCTGATGACCAAAGGTGGCGAAAAAGTACAGGTGTCTCTCGATGCCAAACCCATCAATGATGGGGTGAACACTGGTTTTAATACCAGCAATGTCAAGATTTCCGGCAGTGCTATGAACGATGAATATCAGACAAAAATCGGTTCAGTGAGGGATATGCTTGATAAGATGTATAAGGATATAAACGATAAGCATAAAAAATTGGTTGCAGAACAGAGCAAGGCTTACCAGGCAAAGGATAAAGCTAAGATGAAAGCTTTGGAAGATAGTGACGAGAGAAAAGAGATGGCTACCGAACAGAAGAATTTCTTTGATACGGTAGAGGCTTCTTATGGAAAGTTGTATTCAGACAACAAGGATTCCTGGTGGGGACCTTTCGCCATGCTTTGTACCTTGAACTATTTCACCAAGGAAAACTCCAAGGAATGGAATTCGTTCTCAGAAACTGCTAAGAATAGCTTCTATGGAAAGTTGCTCAACGAGCAGATTAATCCAAAGGGACTTGCAGGTGAGACTTTGCCTCAGTTCGAACTCCAGCAAGTTGATGGTTCTAAGGTGAGCATGGCTTCTTGTGTAAAGGGAAAGAAGTATTATCTGGTTGATTTCTGGGCTTCATGGTGTGGACCTTGCCGCAAGGAAATTCCTAACCTCAAGAAACTTTATGAACTGTATAAAGGAAAGGGACTGGAAATAGTAAGTGTTTCTATCGATAAGAATGAAACTGCTTGGAAGAAAGCGCTTGCTGAGGAGAAACTTTCTTGGCCTAACGGACTTGACCGTGCCGGTATAGCTGATTCTTATAAGGTAAAGTTCATTCCTGCCATCTTCCTGGTAGATGGTACTACAGGTAAGTGTATTGCAGAGAATATCCGTGGTACGGAATTGGCTGCAAAGTTGGCTGAACTATTCTCGAAATAAGATATTTAGACGAAAAGTTTGGCTAAAGTACTCCTTTTATATAAAGATAAACCGTATTTTTTCGATAATATCGTGAAATACGGTTTATTTTTTGTATTTTTGTACCCGAAATAATGGTAAGAACGTTATTTATATAAAAGTTATATAGATTATGTTAGAGAAAAGTAAGCGTGAGCGCATCATTGCGCTCGTTAATAAAGAGGTGGTTCCTGCCATCGGCTGTACCGAACCGATGGCTGTGGCACTATGTACAGCCAAGGCTGCTACTACATTGGGCAAGCGCCCTGAACGTATTGAAGTTCTTCTGAGTCCTAATATGCTCAAGAATGCGATGGGTGTCGGCATTCCTGGCACGGGTATGATCGGTTTGCCTATCGCCGTATCGCTGGGTGCGCTCATCGGAAAGCCTGAATATCAGCTGGAAGTGTTGAAAGATCTTACTCCCGACAGTCTGGAGCAGGGCAAACAATATATCAAGGATGCGGATATCAACATCAAACTGAAGCAGGGTGATGTGGATAAACTCTATATCGAAATCATCTGTCATGCCGGTGAAGACCAGGCTACGGCAATTATCTCCGGTTCACATACCCATTTTGTGTATGTTGAGCGTAATGGCGAGGTGGTGCTCGATAAGCGTGGCGGTGCTGTGGGCGATGAGGCTAATGATGATATCCAGCTCAATTTCCCGATGGTTTACGAGTTTGCAACAACAGCTCCGCTCGATGAGATTTCTTTCATTCTCAAGACCAGAGACTATAATATGAAGGCTGCCGAGTTGAGTATTAAAGGCAACTATGGCCACTGTCTGGGCAAGACGATGGACCGTCCGTTGAGTCATGGTATCTTCGGCGATAATATTTTCTCGCATATCATCTCCCGCACCGCTTCAGCTTGTGATGCCCGTATGGGTGGTGCCATGATTCCGGTGATGAGTAACAGCGGCAGCGGCAACCAGGGCATCTGTGCAACGAATCCTGTGGTGGTTTATGCGCTGGAGAACGAAAATACCGAGGAGGAAATGATCCGTGCCCTGATGCTCAGTCATCTGACTGCCATCTATATCAAGCAGAGCTTAGGCAAGCTTTCAGCTCTTTGCGGTTGTGTGGTAGCCAGTACGGGCAGCAGTTGCGGCATCACCTATCTGATGGGTGGCGATTATACCCGCATCTGCAATTCTGTCAAGAATATGGTAGCCAATCTCACCGGTATGATTTGTGACGGAGCGAAACCAAGTTGTGCCCTGAAGATTTCATCAGGTGTCAGCACCGCCCTTCTTTCTGCCCTCCTTTCTATGGAAGGCAAGTGTGTCACCTCTGCCGAGGGTATCGTAGATGATGATGTGGATAAGTGCATCCACAACCTCACGAGCATCGGTGCCGATGCGATGCGAGCTACCGATGATATGGTGCTTGATATTATGACACATAAATAATATAGCTTTTGATAAGTTATTTAAATAGTCTTAGAAACCTGTATTATTTACCTTTTAAATATAGTTTCGTATGGTTGCCGGCAGCTGCCAGCAATCTTGCTGCCATATGCCGACAATGTTGCTGCCATATGCCAGCAACCTTGCTGGCGGCTGCCGACTATTGAATAGATCTACTTCTTCATGCCGATAGATACGGCTTCTGTAGCTAATTCACATGCTTGCAATGGATGATAAAACAAAGCATCTATGGACTTAAAGCATGATGTTTATACTATTACCAATATTATGATCTTGCGTATCGTTATCATCTTATTCTTAAAATTAAAAGATATTAAAAAACTGGCTTTTTCTTGGAGATAATCGCGGATATGTGTATATTTGCATCATCTGATAATCGCGGATAGGTGTAAAAACTGAGAAATGTTAATCGCGGATAGGTGTATTTTTCCGATAAAATTAATCTAGGATAGGTGTTAAATTATGAGAAGAAAAGTATATGATCAACTCAAGAAATGGAAAGAAGAACAGAACGGAGAAAGTGCTGTTCTCATCAATGGTGCCCGTCGTGTAGGAAAGAGCTATATCGTAAAGAAATTCGCTCAAAAAGAATACAAGAGTTATATTTTACTTGATTTCAATAAAATAGGAAATGACATAAAATCCTTGTTCGAAACCTATCTGGATGACTTGGATACGTTCTTTATGTATTTAAGCAGTTTCACCAATACACCTCTATATCCAAGAAATTCGGTTATAATCTTTGATGAGGTGCAATTGTATCCCCGGGCTCGTACAGCTATCAAGTATCTGGTTGAAGATGGTCGTTACGATTATATCGAGACTGGTTCGCTCGTTTCTATCAAAAAGAACGTAGAGAATATCATGATTCCTTCTGAGGAGGAAGAAATATTGATGTATCCTATGGATTTCGAGGAGTTCTTGTGGGCACTGAACAATGAAACCCTGATGCCGCTTATACGAATGAACTTTCAGAAAAGGCATGAGATGGGACAAATGATGCATCGAATGGCAATGGACTATTTCAGACAGTATCTCATTGTTGGAGGAATGCCGCAGGCTGTAGCTAAATTTGTAGAAACCAGAGATTTCAATAAGGTGGATCGTGTGAAACGCCAAATTCTTGCTTTATATCGTAACGATATCCAAAAGTATGCGTCAACTTATGTATTTAAAGTTACTCAGATTTTTGATACAATTCCTTCTCAGCTTCAAAAACATGAGAAGAAATTTATGTTGAAGGCACTCACAGAAGGGGCGAGAATGCGAGATTATGAAACGGCATTCTTTTGGCTGTCAGATGCAATGATAGTCAATATGGCCTATAATACGACAGAGCCAAGCATCGGTCTTGGAATGAATACCGATGATACGACATTGAAATGCTATATGGCTGATACGGGTTTGCTCATCAGTCATGCTTTCAATGAAAATACGATAGTATCTGAAAACTTATATAACAAGCTTCTGGTAGATAAGCTGGAGTTTAATGGTGGAATGATAGTTGAGAATATTGTTGCTCAGATGTTACGTTCGGCAGGGCATAAGCTGTATTTCTTTTCCAAATATAGTAAGGATGATGCCCAGGAAAGGATGGAACTGGATTTTCTGATAGCCAAAGATACAATAACGTCAAAGCATAATATTTCACCGATAGAAGTGAAGTCAACTAATAGATACACGCTCACTTCTCTCAAGAAGTGCATCGCTAAATATGGTAGCTATCTGGCAGAACCGTATGTTTTGCATACTGCTGATTTGAAAGTAGAGGAGGGAATTACTTATTTGCCATTGTATATGACAGGGTTATTATAAGTGGTTTTAGTTGAATGGAAACGGCTCGCAAGAAATCGAAACTTCTTGCGAGCCGTTTTATTATTGTGATGCAAGTGAATTCTTCACTCTTCACTCTTCTTTCTTCACTCCCAATTATACGAGTGTTGCAACGATTTCCTCACGGGTTCCTGGCAACATATCGATAACTGGAATCTCTGGCATGGTGTAGCAACCTGGCTGCAGACGGAATGAAGCACGAGCTACGTTAACCAATACCTGAGCGGTGAGGGCTGGGTTGTTGATGCTCATGTTGAACTCGAAACGCTGGTTCTGGGTCTTGCCTGATACACCCTTGCGAACGAGGTTCACACCATGACCCATATCCTTTACATCATCTACAGATGCTACGGCGAATACGTGGGTCTCATCGTGAGCGAAGTATGGATCTGCCTTGATTTCGGCTGTTACATCCTCAAGCTTGGCACCTTCTTCCAACTCTACGTATACCATACGGCGGTGGATACCCTCACCCAATGGGATGGTTACAGAGAGCGCTTCCTTTACGCCCTTCTTGCCACGAACACAAACTGAGTGACCCATACTCATACCAGGACCGAAGTTGGTGTATGTCAAGCCCTTAGGAGCAAGGCTCTCCATCAGAACACGTACGATAGAATCAGAACCTGGATCCCAACCAGCAGAGATAACGCTTACCTTGCCAGCCTTCTTGCAGTTCTCCATCTGCTTGGTACGGTAGTCGAGGATGCTGGTGTGGATATCGAAGCTGTCTACGGTGTTGATACCGAGGGCAACGATCTTCTCTGCATACTCAGGGCAAGAGCGGGTAGGGGTTGCGAGGATAGCAACATCTACATCCTTCAACTTGGTGATGTCATCTACTACTTCATAGTTTGCCAACTCAGCTGGTTTGTCCTTGGCACCCTGGCGACGTACAATACCTGCAATCTCAAAGTCAGGAGCTGCTTCGAGTGCCTCAACAGTAAACTTACCGATGTTGCCGTATCCTACTACGGCTGCTCTAAATTTCTTCATTGTCTTATTTCTTTTATTTTGTTGTTTTTATTTCTTTTATTTCTTGCGGTTTAGTCATCCAACGGATATGTTTTCCGCTTTTTATTCTATTTCCGGTTGCAAAAGTATAGCTTTTTCTTGAAATACGTGACGTTTTAATAGAATTTTAACTCATAAAAGTTGCAAAAAGTAGTAAAATCATAGTTTTTAGGTATGAATAAGCGGAGATTTGTAAGGTATCTGCTGCAAGAGCCTTACAGTTTCGTTATTTTGTTGCGAAACATCATACATCCCCTTTCCGATACCTCCCGATGTGCTTAGAATTACGTCCTGACGTAGCTTTTGCTGCGTCCCGACGTCTCTGGCTCTGCGTCGGGACGTATGACATGCTACGTCGGGACGTAATTTTATGGAACTCTATTACAATAATCCCGCCCTTCGCACGTTATTAATATATTAATTTAATTAGGAGAAAAAGAAAATGATAGAATATATTCATGGCGATCTGACAGAGCTGACACCTGCGCTGGCTGTTGTTGAGACTGCGGGAGTGGGCTACGGACTCAATATATCGCTCAATACATATACTGCCATTCAGGGCAAACAGGAAGTGAAACTCTATGTTCACGAAGTGCTGGTGGCTGGTGGAAGAGATGACTCTTTCACCCTTTTCGGCTTTGCTACCAAACAGGAACGTGAACTCTACCGCCTCCTCATCACCGTTTCAGGAGTAGGCGGAAATACAGCCCGTATGATTCTCTCTTCACTCTCGCCACGCGAACTCTGCGAAATCATCTCTACTGGTAACGACAAGGTGCTGAAAACCGTGAAAGGTATCGGACTGAAGACAGCACAGCGAATCATCATCGACCTGAAAGATAAAATCGTGAGCCTCGGCATCGCTGACGAACTGCCAGCCAGCGGAGGCAATGTGGTGATGGTGAACAATGACGTAAAGGATGAGGCTGTAAGCGCCCTTACCATGCTCGGCTTCTCGCCGGCACCATCTGCCAAGGTAGTAGTAGATATCCTTAAGGCACAGCCTGATCTCCCGGTAGAACAGGTTGTGAAACTGGCATTGAAGCAAATCAAATAAGTTAGGAGTTCTTGTCGATGAAACAGAAGCAAAGATTCATATCTTTTCTATTGGCTTGGCTGATGGTGGCAACTTTCGGCTATGCGATAGCTTTGCCTCAACTTCAGGACGATAAAAAGAAAACCCATACCAGCACAGCCCAGCCCGTGCAGCTCGATGAAGATACCATTCCCGATTCACTGCTGCATACTCGCTGGCAGATTCAGCGCACTCAACCTTACTCCCTGAGCGACCTCTATCAGAGTCCGCTCGACCTGAAACGTCCTGATAATCTGCAATATCAGGTAGTCTACAACGATACCCTCGACCGCTATATCATCGGCAACCGCATGGGCTCAACCTGGCTTTCGGCTCCTATCATGCTCACTCCGAAAGAGTATCTTGCATGGACCGAACAGCAGCAGCGCAACAGCTACTTCCGCAAGCAGAACGATGAAATCTTCCAGGCAAAAGGCAAGGAAAAGTTCGATTTCTCAGATATGCACTTCGACTTGGGACCTGCAGAGAAAATCTTCGGTCCTGGTGGCATCAGAGTGAAGACACAGGGTTCTGCCGAACTCAAGTTCGGTATCAACAAGAAAAACATCGACAATCCTTCGTTGCCTATCCGCAACCGAAAGACGACGATGATGGATTTTGATGAGAAAATCAATCTCAACGTCAACGGAAAGGTGGGCGATAAGGTGAACATGAACCTGAATTACAACACCGATGCCACCTTCGATTTCGATGCACAGAACATGAAACTGAAGTACGACGGCAAGGAAGATGAAATCATCAAACTCGTTGAGGCGGGCAACGTCTCCTTCCCTTCCAACTCTTCGCTTATCAAAGGCGCCAGCAGTCTGTTTGGTGTTAGAACCGATATGCAGTTTGGCAAACTCAAGCTGCAGATGGTAGCTTCGCAGAAGAAGAGTGCATCGAAGAGCGTATCTACCAGGGGCGGTGTGCAGCTTACTCCTTTCGAGTTGAATGTAGCCGATTATGAGGAGAACCGCCACTTCTTCCTCTCCCAGTATTTCAGAAATCATTATGATGCCTGGATGCAGAAACTTCCTAATCTCACCACGGGCATCACCATCAACCGTGTGGAGGTGTGGGTTACCAACAAAACCGGCAATACCACCAATACCCGAAACATCGTAGCCCTGACCGACCTGGGCGAGAACCAGAAACTGAGCAACCCGATGTGGGCGGCGAGCGGACAGGTGCCTTCTAACCAGGCGAATACAGAGTATGCGGCGATGACAGGGCAGTATGCTGCTGCCCGTGACATCGACCAGGCTGCAACCACTCTCGATGGAGGCGGACTGGTTGGTGGAGCCGATTATGAGAAACTGGAGAGTGCCCGTCTGCTCAATTCTTCTGAGTATACAGTCAATACCGCCTTGGGTTATATCTCATTGAAAACCAGTCTGCAGACCGATCAGGTGCTTGCCGTAGCCTATGAGTATACATCGGGAGGCGTTACCTATCAGGTGGGCGAGTTTGCATCCGATCTCAGCGATACCAAGCAGGCACTCTTCGTGAAATCGCTCAAGAATACCAGCAACAATCCGCGACAGGGCAACTGGGGGCTGATGATGAAGAACGTTTATTATCTGGCTTCTACCGTAGAGAAGGAGAAGTTCCGCCTGGATGTAAAATACCAGAGCGATACCACCGGCGTATATCTCAGTTATATCCCTGAGCAGCAGGTGAAGGAGCAGCCTATCATTCGTGTGCTGGGCGCCGACCGTCTGGATAACAACAACAAGGCACACAGCAATGGATATTTCGATTATGTAGAAGGCTATACCGTCTCTAATGGACGCGTGTTCATTCCGAAGGTAGAGCCTTTCGGCAGTTATATGCGTGATTATCTGGTCAAGCGGGGCGTGGCTGCCGACAAGGCTGAAAAGTATGCCTTTACCGAACTTTATGACAGTACGAAGACCATAGCCAAGCAGATAGCCGAAAAGAACAAGTATCAGATTGTGGGACAGTTCAAGGGCTCTGCAGCCAATGTCATCTCGCTCGATGCCTACAATGTGCCACAGGGCTCGGTGGTCGTTACGGCAGGCGGTATCACCCTGAAAGAGGGCACCGACTATTCGGTAGATTACAGTGCCGGTGAGGTGACCATCCTGAACCAGAGCATCATCGATGCCGGTACGGCTGTCAACGTTTCTCTGGAGAGTAATACCGATTTCGGACAAACCCGAAAAACGATGTTCGGACTGAACTGGGAGTATGATTTTACCAAGAACTTCCAGTTGAGCGGTACTATCCAGCACCTCTCCGAACAGGCGCTTACTACCAAGGTATCCATGGGCTCCGAACCGCTGAAGAACACCCTTTGGGGCATCAATCTCAACTGGCGCAAGGAGAGTCAGTGGCTCACCAATGTGCTTGACAAGATACCATTCCTGCACCTCACCCAGCCATCGCAGATATCCTTTACTGGAGAATTTGCCCAGCTCATTGCCGGTGAGGCAGGCGGCACACAGGACAATGCATCTTATATCGATGACTTCGAGGGTACGAAGACCACCATCGATGTAACGACTCCTACCTCCTGGTTTATATCCAGTGTGCCTTCGCTCAATTTCAAGGACGATTACAGCGATAAGACCGGTCTGAGCAGCGGTTTCCACCGTTCGCGCCTAGCCTGGTATACCATCGATCCGCTGTTCACCCGCCGTGGAAGTTCGCTCACTCCGGGACATATCAAGGGCGACCTCAAGCAGTTGAGTAACCATTATGTTCGTGAGGTCTATACCAAGGAGCTCTTCCCATTGCGCGACCAGAGCAGTTATCAGGGCGCTACCAATACCCTGAATGTACTCAATCTGGCTTACTATCCAAGTGAGCCGGGACCATACAACTTCAATGTAACAGATTTGCAGGCAGACGGAACTCTGCAGAATCCGCAGCGCAACTGGGGCGGAATGATGCGTAAGCTGGATACCAACGATTTCGAGCAGGCAAACATCGAATACATCGAGTTCTGGATGCTCGATCCGTTCATCTATTCCCGCGAAGAGGCTGATGCTGCCGATTACGGTGGCGATTTCTACATCAACCTGGGCGAGGTGAGTGAGGATATCCTGCGTGATGGCAAGAAATTCTATGAGAGTGGCATGCCGGTAGATGGCAGCAAGAGCTACACCTATACCCAGTGGGGTAAGATTCCTACCCAGAGCACCGTGACCTATGCCTTTGCTACCACCAGTGGCAGCAGAGCCTTGCAGGATGTGGGTTTCAACGGACTGACTGATGCCGAGGAGCAGGAATTCTACAAGAGTGCTTATCTCGACCAGATTCAGGGTAAGGTGAACCAGGCGGTGTTCGACAGCATCTTTGCCGATCCGGCACGTGATGACTACCACTATTTCCGCGGTTCCGACTGGGATGAGATGCGTGCTCCAATCCTGCAGAGATATAAGTATATCAACAATCCTCAGGGCAACTCGCCTGACAGCGACAGCCGTTCTGAGAGCTATGATACTTCTTATAAGTCAACGCCGGATGTCGAGGATATCAACCAGGATTATACGCTCAACGAATATGAGAAATACTTCCAGTATCGTGTCAGCATCCGTCCGGAAGATCTCGTGGTGGGTAACAATCATATTGTAGATAAGCGTGAATACAGCCAGACCTGGCGTGATAATACCAAGTCTACCGTTACCTGGTATCAGTTCCGCATACCTATCGATGAGTTTGAGAGCCGTCAGGGCAACATCAACGATTTCTCCAGCATCCGCTTCATGCGTATGTTCCTCACCGGTTTCAAGAAACCTATCGTGCTGCGTTTCGGTACCTTCGACCTCGTGATGGGCAAGTGGCGTACCTATGATCAGCCGCTCGGCGCAGCCAGTGGCGGAACCCTCGATGCAAGCAGTGTGAGTCTGGAAGAGAACGGCGAGAAGACACCGGTCAACTATGTCTTGCCTCCGGGTATCAAGCGCGAACAGGATCCTAGTCAGCCTCAGTTGGTTGAGGCGAATGAGCAGGCGTTGAGTCTGGTGGTCAAGAATATGAGCACAGGCGAGGCGAAGGCGGTTTATAAGAATTCTACCCTTGATCTGCGCCAGTACAAGCGCATCCAGATGTTTGCCCATGCCAATGCATTGGAGCAGAATACCACCCGTCTGCAGGATGGTGATCTCTCAGTCTTCATCCGTCTGGGTAGCGATTACAAGAACAATTACTACGAGTATGAAATCCCGCTGAAACTCACCGAGCCACGCTCCAACTACAACCGCTATGTGCTTGCCGACTGTAAGGCGGTATGGCCTGAGGAGAATATGCTCGATGTGCCGCTGAGCGTCTTTACGGCATTGAAGAAAAACCGCAACAAGGCGAAGGCACAGGGTGTGGCTTCTTATCTCGCTCCTTATTCCATGATGGATGCAGAACATCCGCAGAACAAGATTACCATCGTGGGTAATCCGAGTCTCGGCGAGGTGAAGACCATGATGCTGGGTGTGAGAAACAATTCTGCCGACATCAAGAGCGGTGAGGTATGGATAAACGAACTCCGACTCAAGGAACATAATAATTCGGGTGGTTGGGCTGCCAATGCCAACCTGAACGTACAACTCTCCGATTTGGGTAGCGTGAATGCCACCGGCAGATACATCAGCGAGGGATTCGGCGGCCTGGAAGATGGCGTGGCAAGTCGCACCACCGATAACTACGGTACCTACAGTGTGACCACATCGCTCGAAATGGGTAAGTTCTTCCCAGACAAGGCGAAGGTGAGCATACCTTTATATTATAGTATTACCAAGGAGAAAACTACTCCTAAGTATAATCCGCTGGATACCGATATGGAGTTGAAGGATGCCCTCGATGCCGCCGGCTCCAAGCACGAGCGCGATTCTATCGAGAATATCGCTGCCACCAAGATTACGCAGACCAACTTCTCCATCTCGAATGCCCGGGTGGGTATCGCTACCAAGCGCCATCCGATGCCATACGATCCAGCCAACTTCTCATTCACTTATAGTCATCAGCATCAGTATACTACGGGTGAAACGACGATGTATGAGCGAAAGGATAACTGGCGCGGAGCCCTGGATTATTCGTGGAGCCCGGTTTATAAGGCTTGGGAACCATTCAAGGGACTGAAGAACAAGAGTAAGTGGCTCGACATACTGAAACGTTTCGGACTGAACTGGCTGCCGCAGAACATAGCCTTCAATACCGAGATGACGCGCGACTACTACGAGTTGCAGGAGCGCGATATGGAAACCCTGATGAGTGGAGCTGCCGGAGTAGACTCCAAGTTGCCGCTCACTTTCAGTGAACAGTTCCTCTGGAACCGTGAGTTCTCCATCAACTGGGATCTGACCAAGAACCTGCACATGAACTTCCAGAGTGCTACCCATGCACAGATAGAGGAACCATATACACCGGTCAACAAGGATCTTTATGCCGACCAGTATCATGCCTGGAAGGACTCCGTATGGACCAGCATCCGCCACTGGGGTGCACCGCTCGATTACAGTCAGAATTTCCAGGCATCCTACAAGGTGCCTCTCAATCTGCTGCCTGTCTTCGATTGGGTGAACAGCGATGCCTCTTACAATGCCAACTATTCTTGGGAGCGCGGTACAGAGGATGAGGAGGGTAACTCGTATGGAAATACCATCAATACCCAGCGCGAGCTGACATTGAACGGTAACTTTAACCTGGTGAAACTCTACAACCATGTGCCTTTCCTGAAGAAGGTAAACGATAAGTTTGACCGTACCCAGAGTAGGGCACAGATGCAGCGCAAGAAGCAGGAAAAAAAGAAAAAGAAGCAGGAAGCAAAGGAACAGGCGGCTGATCCGAAGAAGGCGCTGCCTAAGAACAAGCGTGCCTTCGAACGGGAAATCACCCTCCTGCCTGATACCACATTCAAGATACGCCACGGCAAGAATACCAAGCGACTGATTGTGAATGCCAAGACGGAAGACGGCAAAGTGTTCCCGCTTAAATATAAAAAGGTGGATAATAACCAGATCAGAATCATCTCAAAGGTAGATACTGCCATGAAGGTGAAACTCTCCGTACTGGCTAAGGAACCGCTTGATGATAAGAAATGGTATAAGGGATTGCAGTTGGCTAGTCGTCTGGCAATGATGGTGCGCAATGTGAGCATCAACTATCGCAGCAGCTATCAGCTCACCCTGCCGGGCTTCTTGCCTAGTGTGGGTGATGCCTTCGGACAGAAGAAGGTGGGACAGATGGCACCGGGTCTTGACTTCGCCTTCGGTATGGTTGGCGACGATTATATCGAGAAGGCTAGAAACAACGACTGGCTGCTCTGCAACGACAGTATCGCAACACCAGCCACTACCAGCAGAACGGATAATCTTACGCTGCGTGCCACCCTGGAGCCTGTCAAGGATTTCAAGATTGATCTCTCTGCCACACGCACCAAGACCACGCAGAAGAGCATACAGTATATGTATGAAGGAACGCCAACTACCCAGAGTGGAGCCTTCCAGATGACTACCATCTCGCTGGGGTCGGCTTTCGAGGGAATGGGCAATGCCAATTCGGGGTATCGCAGTAAGACCTTCGAGAAGTTTGTCAACTCGCTGGCTGGTTTCAGAGATAGGGTAGAGGCGCAGTATGCAGGTACCGTTTATCCGACTGGTTCGGCTCTGGCTGGCGGCAAGTTTGATGCTTCCCGCACGCCGGTCAACCAGTATAGCAGCGATGTCATGATTCCTGCCTTCCTCAAGGCTTATACCTCGATGGGTGGCAATTCACTCTCGGTATTCCCAGCTTTGAGCCGGATGTTGCCAAACTGGACTATCCGTTATAGTGGACTGGGACGTCTGCCTTGGTTCAACGAGCACTTCAAGAGTATCAACATCAACCACTCTTACAAAAGTGTCTTTGCAGTTGGCAGCTACAACAGTTACAGTACCTTCCAGGAGTATATGAACGGTCTCGGCTTCGTGAGTGATGCCACTACGGGCAATCCATCTCCAAGCAGCATGTTCAACATTTCGCAGGTAAGTATCAACGAGTCGTTCTCGCCATTATTGGGTATGGATGTCACATTCAACAATAATATGACAGTGAAGGCAGAATATCGCCAGACCCGTGTATTGAACCTCAGTATGACGAGTGTGCAGTTGAACGAGGCATTGAGTAAGGACTGGGTAATCGGTATGGGTTACCGCATCAACAACTTCGATGTTTTCGGCTGGGGCGCCAAAGCCTCCCGTTCCAAGTCGAAGGGCGGCAACAAGAATGCAACCAATAAGAATGCGTCGACCGCCAAGACGGTTCAGAATGGTACCAACCATGATCTGAATCTACGTCTTGACTTCAGTTTCCGCAAGCAGGCAGCCATCGTTCGTGATATTGCCTCAATGGTAAGCAGTGCCAGCAGCGGAAACAGTGCTCTGAAACTGAGTTTCTCTGCCGATTATACCTTCAGCAAACTCCTTACCATGAGTTTCTATTATGACCGTCAGACCAACACCCCGCTCCTGTCGAGCAGCAGTTATCCTACCACCACACAGGATTTCGGCCTGAGCATCAAGTTCTCGCTGACGAGATGATGTTTTTATCGCCCAACTGCGGTGCAAAGGTACAATAAAAAAACATTGCTTTATAAGAATGGGGTCATGTAAATCGGAATCAGGAGTGTTTGCCCATCTTTCTGCAGATCTTTGGTGTAAACCAAGTACGGATTTACTATCCTGTTGGAGAATTTTTGGCAGAAAGCATCAAGCGAGGCATGCGTTTTGTATCCAGACGACTTGACCTCTATAGGGCACAACTTACTGCCGCGTGACAACAAAAAGTCGATTTCGTAAGAATGCGTGGCATCTTTTGGAAAAGTATAGTAAAAGAGCTTGTTGCCTGAGGCTCTCAGCATTTGGGCAACCAGATTCTCAAATACGTATCCCATGTTGGTGGATAGCTTGTCGCTCAACAGTTTCTGATAGATGATGTTCTCCGTATAATCCTTGTCCCAGAAAGCCAAAGTTACGAATAGTCCCGTATCGCCTATGTACAGTTTGTACTTGTTGATGTTGGCAGTCAGTGGCATTCCTACATTCGGATCATCCGTGTGGTACGCAATGTTAACAGTCTTGCTGTCTTCTAAGTTGAGTATCAACTCATCTATTTTCTCAGCAGCCATTCTTCCTACAGCAGAAGTAGGCTGATAGCGGAGCTGGTTCCTGCTCAATTGGGCTGGGATAGACATGAATAGTTTGGATATTTTGCCCGATGGGTCTATCTTTCTGAAATCATCAGCATATAGTTGGAGAATCTGTCGCTTTACGGTATCTACTTGCTGTAGATTATTAGTGTTAAGATAAGCATTGATAGCTTGTGGCATTCCTCCTACCAACATATATAGGCGTAGCTCTCTCATCTTCAATCTGTTGACTCCCTCGCCTAGAGATATTTTCTTATCGAAAACTTGACGCAGCAGAGGCACGCTAGCCGTGTCCCCCATGGCCCATCTGAACTCTTCGTAATCCATCGGAAACATCTCGATACGATGTTCTTCGCTAGGGATGCTAATGTCCTTAGTGCTCTTATGTATGCTGATAAGTGAGCCAGTCTCTATATAGTCATATCTACCGTCTTTTACCAAATACTTGATGGCTTGTCGGGCTTTCGGACATTGTTGTACCTCATCGAAGATGATAACCGACTTTCGCTCATGCAATGTTTTATTGTAAGCATTCTGCAGGAAAAGAAAAATGAAATCCATATTCATAAGATCATCAAAGAGTGCTTTCACTTCCTTGGAAGCCTCATTGAAATCTATCAAAATGTATGATTCGTATTCATTCTTGGCAAATTCTTCTACGATAGTTGACTTTCCAATACGGCGAGCACCCTCTACAAGGAGGGCTGTACTTCCCTTGGAAATTTCCTTCCATTCAGCCATTTGGCTATATATTTTTCTCTTGAATACCCTATTCTCCATATTTTCAATGTTTTATGGGTGCAAAGATATATAAAAAATATGTTTTACCAAAATCTTTTTAGCAAAAATATGTCGTTTTACCAAAATTTATTTTTGCGATTTATGTCGTTTTACCAAAATCTTTGCTGCAAAAGCGTGGTCATCTATGTCATTAAGAATTTGAACTTTCCTGTAGGCAAAGAAAAAACCGCTAGGATATCGTGTGAGAATATCCTGACGGCTTTATATGGTAGCTTGAAAAAACTTTATTTCTTGTCGTAAGCATGAACAGGGTAGTCGATGGTATAGTGGAGACCACGGCTCTCCTTGCGTTCTATCGCCATGCGGGTGATGAGATAACCCACGTTAATCATGTTGCGGAGCTCGCAGAGCTCCTTGCTTACCTTTACACGCTTGAAGAGGTTTTCTGTCTCTTCGTAGAGAAGGTCGAGACGGTCCCATGCTCGCTTCAGACGAAGATCGCTGCGCACGATGCCTACATAGTTGCTCATGCATTCGCCCACCTCTTTCACGCTCTGTGTAATCAGCACCTTCTCTTCGTTGGTCAAAGTACCTTCATCATTCCATGCTGGTACCTTCTCGTTGAAGTCGTACTCATCTACATGTTCAATACTGTGCTTGGCAGCAGTCTCGGCATAAACCACAGCCTCGATGAGCGAGTTGCTGGCAAGACGGTTACCGCCATGCAGACCGGTGCATGAACACTCGCCCAGGGCATAGAGACGGTTGATGCTTGAACAGCCGTTTAAATCAACCTTGATACCACCACACATATAGTGAGCGGCAGGACGAACAGGGATATACTCCTTGGTGATGTCGATGCCGATGCTCAGACACTTGGCGTAGATATTAGGGAAGTGACGCTTGGTCTCCTCTGGATTCTTATGGGTTACATCGAGACAGACATGATCCAATCCGTGAATCTTCATCTCCTTATCGATGGCACGAGCCACGATGTCACGAGGTGCCAGACTCAGACGCTTATCATATTTCTCCATGAAACTTTCGCCGTTAGGCAGACGCAAGATGCCACCATATCCACGCATCGCCTCGGTAATGAGGAAGGCAGGATGGGTTTCGCCCGGATGATAAAGAGCGGTTGGGTGGAACTGGACAAACTCCATGTCGGCTACAGTTCCCTTGGCACGGTATACCATCGCCTCGCCATCACCCGTAGCGATGACAGGGTTGGTGGTAGTCTGATAAACGGCACCGCATCCACCGGTACACATCACGGTAACTTTGCTCAGATAGGTATCCACCTTCTGGGTATCAGGATTCAATACGTATGCACCATAACAGTTGATATAAGGAGTGCGGCGAGTAACACGGGCACCCAAGTGGTGCTGAGTGATAATCTCTACTGCGAAATGATTTTCCTTGATATCGATATCCGGACAGTTGCGCACAGCCTCCATCAGACCGCGCTGGATTTCTGCACCCGTATCATCTGCATGATGAAGGATGCGGAACTCGCTGTGACCGCCCTCACGGTGGAGGTCGAACTTGCCGTCCTGCTGCTTATCGAAGTTGACGCCCCACTGCACGAGCTCCTTGATCTGCTCCGGTGCCATGGTGACAACCTGCTTCACTGCTTTATAATCGCTGATATAATCACCAGCAATCATTGTATCCTGTATGTGCTTGTCGAAGTTATCCACTTCCAAGTTGGTAACTGACGCCACACCACCTTGTGCGAATGACGTGTTAGCCTCGTCGAGCGAGGTCTTGCAAATCATACACACCTTACCTTTATGCGCTCTGGCTACTTTCAGGGCGTAACTCATACCGGCAACTCCTGAGCCGATAATCAGAAAATCATACTTATAAACCATTGAGTTTATTCTTATCTAATTTCAATATTAAGAACAGGTGTTTTTATCTATAAAACAGCCCCATTCTCTCAGAATTAATTCTTAATTCGTTGCAAAAGTAATAATTAATCTTTAAAATGAGTAATAAGAGAGGGATTTTTTGTAATTTTGCAGCGAAATTTAAGGTTATATAGTCTTTTAGACTATCAAAAGGTCGTAAAAACGACAATAATATAAGGTAATAAATCAAAGTTATGGCAGATAGAACTTTTCATAAGCGCTTTACGCTGACGGCACGTATCGGTGTGGCGGTGTTTGCAATCCTGGCTCTCTATTTCTTCTGGGTCAAGCTGGCTATCATCGGCATCTTTGTGGCTATCATCATCGTGGGCATGATAGAGCGCATACTGAATACAACCTATACCTTCAAGATGGTAAAACCGATAGACCTCGATGAGGAGATGGAATATCTCATCATCAATGAGGGCAGGTTCTCTTCCAACAGAAATGTGCCGCTATGTGATGTCACTGATGTACACATCGCCAAGACTTTCTTCGGATTAGACCATTGTGTGGTCATCGAATACGGACATAAGAATATTGTGACCGTTCAGCCGGATAATGAAGAGGCATTTATGGAGAGAATCAAAAATAAATAATTTCTTTTAAGTTCAGGTGAACTGATTGTGATGAAAAAGATAATATATATGATGTTGGGTCTGATGATGGTATGGATATCCGTACCGGTGCAGGCCCAGAATGTGATTGAAGATGAGGGAATAGAAACGGTTGATGAGGAGTATGTTTCCGACTCTACACTCGTTGACTCCCTGGCAGCGGATACGCTGACGCAGAAATTGCCTTGGCCAGAATCGGTGAAGGTGGGTATTGATAAACTCCTTGAAAGCAAGATGTTCGAAACATCACAGGTAGGACTGATGGTCTGGGACCTGTCTGCTGACTCTTGTATCTATCAGAGAAATGAACGACAGCTGATGCGTCCGGCAAGTACGATGAAACTCCTGACTGCCATTACGGCGCTCGATAAGTTGGGCGGTTCTTACCAGTTTAAAACCACTCTGAAATATACCGGTACCATTGAGAATGGGGTGTTGACGGGTAATGTCTATTGTATAGGCGGTATGGATCCCCGTTTCAACAGCGATGATATGTCGGCATTTGTCAATAGTCTGAAGGATATGGGTGTTGACACCATCCGTGGCAGCATCTATGCCGACCGCTCTTTGAAGGATGCTGATTTGTTGGGTGAAGGCTGGTGCTGGGATGATGATAATCCGGTGCTTTCGCCACTGGTGTTCCAGCGCAAGGACATCTTTATGGATAAGTTTCTTGCCAAGCTCCGTGAGGAGGGTATCGAATATTCCTGCTTTGGGGCTTCAGAGAAGACTTGCCCTGCGAGTGCCTTTACGGTCTGTACCCGATTCCATACGATGGATCAGATTCTGCACAAGATGATGAAGGAGAGTGATAATCTCTATGCCGAGAGCATGTATTATCAGATTGCGGCTTCTACGGGCAATAAATGGGCGAGTGCCAAGAGTGCCCGGAATGTGGAAAGACAGCTTATCCGCAAGATAGGACTCGATCCGGCAAGATATAAACTGGCTGACGGCTCGGGACTTTCGCTCTATAATTATCTCAGTGCCGAACTGGAGGTGAAGTTGTTGCGTTATGCTTATCTCAACGGCAACATCATGGACCATCTGAAGCATTCGCTGCCTATCGGTGGGGTAGATGGTACATTGAAGAAGCGTATGAAGAACAGTTTTGTGCATGGCAATGTGAAAGCAAAGACGGGTACGCTGACGGGCATCATCTCATTGGCGGGTTACTGTACCGCAGCCAATGGTCATGAACTCTGTTTCGCCATCATCAACAATGGTATCATGCATGGCAATAATGCCAGACACTTTGCAGATAAAGTATGTACTTTGCTCTGCCAACCGTGAGCGTTAGTTGATAGTTTATAGTTGATAGTTAATAGTTTTATGGAGGAAATTCGTAAGTTTGTAGATGAAATGATAACATGGGCAGGAGTCACCGGTGATTTTGTGCCCATGCTGCGCCATATCTTGCTCACCATTACTGCCATCCTCTTGGCGATGCTGAGCGATTTTCTTTGTCGCAAGATACTGGTTCCGCTCATCAGTAAGATTACTGATAAGACGGACATCACTTGGGATGATGTGCTGCTGAACAAGAAGGTGCTCACCTCGGCTTGCCATATTGTGCCGGCTGTGGTGATATGGTCGCTCATGCCGCTGATTTATTTGGAGTATCCGATATTCAAGGAGATATTGGAGCGGGCTACGGGCATCTATATTGTGGTGATGTCGGTGCGTACGGTTCTGGTCTTCATCGGGTCTTTCAAAGGATTGGAGGATTCTCAGGAACGACGCTCGTCGGCTCAGCAGTATTTCCATACTTTCTGCGGTGTTCTCAGGGTATTGATGCTCTTCGTGGCTGCTGTGGTGGTGGTTGCCATCCTGTTGGACAAGAACCCGATGACCCTCTTTGCCGGTTTGGGTGCTACCTCGGCTGTCCTGATGCTGGTCTTTAAGGATACCATCTCGGGATTGGCGGCTGGTGTGCGTCTTACCAGCAATGATATGTTGCATAAGGGCGACTGGATTACGGTGAAGTCGGTGGATGCCAATGGTATCGTTGAGGATATGTCACTCACGACCGTGAAGGTGCGCAACTTTGATAACACCATCGTTACTATTTCGCCTACTACCCTGGTGAATGGTTCGTTCCAGAACTGGATTGGTATGCAGAAGAGTGGTGGACGAAGAGTGAAGCGCGTGGTTTACTTCGATTTCCGCAGTGTCCGTCTGGTGGATGAGACATTAAAACGTAATCTGCTTGCCAAGCATTTCGCCACCGAAGATTCGTTTAAGTTGAAGGAGTCGTTGCAGAAGGCGATAGATAAAGATATACAAGAAGGGAAGGATATTGAGGATTTAAAGAATCCTGCAGCCCTTGCCCCTACCAATCTCCAGCTTTACCGTAAATTTATGGAGAAGTATCTGCGCCAGCGTCCGGAGGTCAATACCGATCTCACGTTGATGGTGCGCCACATGGAAGCCACGCAATGCGGTCTCCCTATCGAGTTCTATTTCTTCATTAAGGATAAGGTATGGGTGAATTATGAGCACATTCTCGCCGATATCATGGAGCATGCCTATGCCTTGGCGAATGAGTTCGGTCTGAAGATTTACGAGCAATATCCGGAACAGTAATTACTTTGAACATTGAATTTTATGAATAGTTTTTCGGCTGTCATTATCCATTGGTTTCGTGAGAATGGTAGGGATTTGCCTTGGCGCGAAACCAAGGATCCTTATGCCATCTGGCTGAGCGAAATCATCCTTCAGCAAACCCGCATCGCACAGGGGTGGGAATATTGGGAGCGGTTCATGAAGACCTATCCCAAGGTTGAAGACTTGGCTGCTGCCAGCGAGGATGATGTCTTGAAACTCTGGCAGGGATTGGGGTATTACTCGCGAGCCCGCAACCTTCATACTGCTGCCAAACAGATTGTGGAGCTCGGTCATTTCCCTGATACGCTTGAAGGTATCAAAGCCCTGAAATGGGTGGGCGATTATACTGCTGCAGCCATCGGTTCTTTTGCCTTTGATATTCCGGCGGCAGTAGTAGATGGCAATGTGTATCGGGTTCTTTCACGTTACTTCGGAATAGATACTCCTATCAACTCAACGCAGGGGAAAAAAGAGTTTGCTGCGTTGGCTCAATCACTCTTGCCTGCTTCGTCTGCTCAGCAACTTTCTGATACAGCATTATCGTCTGTTGCTGCCTATAACCAGGGTATGATGGATTTCGGAGCTATCCAGTGCACTCCCCAATCTCCAAAATGTCTTGTCTGTCCGCTTGCCGAAACCTGTGAGGCTTTGAGAACAGGAAGGGTAGAGGAGTTGCCGGTGAAGAACAAGACTCTGAAGGTGAAAACGCGCCATCTCTCCTATATATATATAAGGTGTAAAGGCGAAGTGGCTATCCACCGTCGCGGCGAGGGTGATATCTGGCAAGGATTGTGGGAACCATATAACGCATCAGATGCTCCGCAACTGCCTGCCTTTGTCCATAATCCTCTTCTCCTGGCTAAGGATGTGAAGCATGTACTTACCCATCGCATCCTCCTTGCCGACTTCTATCTGCAGTAAACAGAAACCCGCCCCCTGCTCCCTGATGATTATATCTGGGTGAAAGAGGACGAGGTAGAACAGTATGGTGTTCCAAGGTTGATAGAAATCATGTTGGAAATGGTTCAAGCTAAATCATAAAAAAGAGGGTGTGTCATAAGAACATGACACACCCTCTCTTATTTATATATGTTCTGTTAGATATTTCGTCTCAAGCAAGAATTAGTAATTCTGTGCTTCAATCTGGAAGTAGCTCTGTGGGTGGTTGCAGACTGGGCAAACCTCAGGAGCCTTCTTGCCTACTACGATATGTCCGCAGTTAGAGCACTGCCAGATGCAGTCGCCATCACGAGAGAAGACGAGCTTGTCCTGTACGTTCTTCAAGAGCTTGCGATAACGCTCCTCATGATGCTTCTCAATCTGAGCAACCATCTCAAACTTAGCTGCAATCTCTTCGAAACCTTCTTCGTGAGCCTCCTTTGCCATGCGTGGATACATATCGGTCCACTCATCGTGCTCACCATTGGCAGCAGCTTCCAGGTTCTTCTCTGTATCCTGGATAGCACCGCCCTCCAGATACTTAAACCACAACTTAGCGTGCTCCTTCTCGTTAGCAGCTGTCTCCTCAAAGATATTAGCTATCTGTACAAAACCGTCCTTCTTTGCCTTGCTTGCAAAATAGGTATATTTGTTACGAGCCTGTGACTCACCAGCGAAAGCCTCCTGGAGGTTCTTCTCTGTCTTTGTTCCTTTTAATTCCTTCATAATGTCTACTTTTTATAATGTTAATATGTTCTTTATTAAATTCTTATGCAAAGAAAATGCAAACGAGCGCAATGAAAGCTTGCTTTCAAATTGCCGAGTGCAGCTTTTCTTCTACAAAGATATTGAAAATATTTCAAATATACAAATAAATTAAGAACTATTTAACTTTTTGGCGCTTATTTAAATAAAATAAAGCAAAACAGAGCATGGCAACACCGAATATCCACGAGATGATGGCACTCGTTACCATACCCAGCGTATGAGTGAATCCCGCCACAATGAAGGTGAGGAAACTCACAAAGGCTACAGTCAGGGCGTAAGGCAACTGTGATGATACATGATGCACATGCTTGCATTCCGCTCCTGCACTCGCCATGATGGTGGTATCGCTGATAGGAGAGATATGGTCGCCACATACCGCTCCAGCCATACATGCCGAGATAGAGATGATGCGCAAAGGATCAGCACCAGGGAATACGGCGATGCAGATAGGAATCAGAATACCGAAGGTTCCCCAGGAGGTACCCGTTGCAAATGCCAGGAAGCCTGCTACCAGGAAGATGATGCCCGGAAGAAGCATCTGAAGTTCTGAGGCACTGCTCGCTACAACCGATGATACATATTCTGCCGCACCCAGCGAGTCGGTCATACTCTTCAGCGTCCATGCCAAAGTAAGAATCAGAATGGCTGGTACCATCGCCTCAAAACCCTTGATGAGACTACTCATCGCCTCATCGAAAGGCAAGGTCTTGCGAATGGTAAACATCATGATGGTAAGAATCAGGGCTGCCAATGAACCGATTACCAAGCCTACAGAGGCATTGCTCGCAGCAAAGGAATCTACAAAGTTGAGATAGTTGGCATTATCGGCATCGAAGAATCCGCCCGAATATACCATACCCGCCATGCAGAAGATAATCAGCATGATGATTGGTATCACCAGGTCGCTCACGGTTCCCTTGTTCTTGGAATCCTCTTTCTGTTTGGCTCCCACACCATGCTCAACAATCTGCAGTTTGGTATCGCTCACCTCATCGAGTTTCCCGCCATTGGTTCGTTCGTACCATTCCTTCAGTCTTGCATCATATTTGCTCATCGCCTTGAAGTCGAAGCCCAGTATCACAATACCAAACATAAAGAGGATGGTAAAGAATGCGTAGAAATTAAAAGGTATCGCCTTGCAGAAAAGTGCCAGTCCGTTCTCTCCGCCCGATACGAAGCCCGATACCGCAGCTGCCCAACTCGAGATAGGGGAGATGATGCAGACCGGAGCGGCTGTAGAATCGATGAGATAAGCCAGCTTCTCCTTGGTAACACCATTGCGCACAGCGATAGGACGCATCACCGAACCCACGGTAAGGCAGTTGAAGTAATCATCGATGAATATCAGAATGCCGAGCAGGATGGTAGCAATCTGTACGCCAACCTTCGAGTGTACGTGCTTGGAAGCCCAACGGCCGAAAGCAGCCGAACCACCCGCCTTGTTCATCAATGAAACGATGCTGCCTAATACCACCAGGAATACCAGAATGCCCACGTTCCATGGGTCGGAGAGGCAATGTATCAAACCGTATGCCTTGGCATCATCGCCTTCACCTACAGTGTGGTTTGTCAGGTGAACGAGGAATCCGTCGAAACCTGTTCCCATCGAAATGCAATATTGAACGGCACCCAGTATGATACCGACAAAAAGAGAAGAATAGACCTCTTTCGTCTTCAGCGCCAGAGCGATGGCGACGATAGGAGGCAGTAACGACCATGCGGTCCCAATCATGTTGTAATCCATTTTATTGTTTTTGGGCAAAGGTAGTTTTTTTTGGTAATATATGCAAGCTTTTGGGCAGAAAAAATGGTGCTTATGGGTTGATATGGGCAGTTTTAGCATATTTTATCATTATAAAGTGTCGTTTTTCTATATTTTTATTGTATCTTTGAAAACTCAAATTGCAATTCAATCTGAGATAGAATGGAAACTCAATTTTAACAACTTAATAATGGAGGACTAATTATGAACATCAATTCTGGTATTAAGCAAGCCGTGATTTTAACCATCGGCATCATCGTGCTTGGATTTTGTATCAAGTCGGGACTTGAAAGTGTGATTAGTAATGATCGAAAGGTTGTAGTGAAAGGCCTTGCCGAAAAGGAGGTGGAGGCTGATAAGGTGACGTGGCCTATCGTTTCCAAGGAAATAGGCAATGACCTGCCTGAACTCTATCAAAAAATCAATGCCACTACGAGAACCATCAGAAACTTCCTGGTGGAGAATGGTGTTAAGGCTAATGAAATCAATGTGAATGCGCCTGTGGTCATCGACCTCAATGCTGAACGGTATGGCGAGAACCGACAGGGCTATCGTTATAACATTACTTCCATCATCACGGTTACATCGAAGAATGTGAAACTGGTCCGCAGTATCATTGCCCGTCAGGGTGATCTGCTTCAGAAAGGTGTTGCTATTGTGGATGGTGGTTACGAGAATCCGGTGAAGTATGAGTATGTTGCCTTCCGTCAGATGAAACCTAAGATGATGCAGGAGGCGATAGAGAATGCTGAGCAGACTGCTACCCAGTTTGCTGAGAACAGCAAGAGTAAGATTGATAAGATTATGAATGCCGACCAGGGCCAGTTCTCTATCGAAGACCGCGATTCCAATACCCCATATATTAAAAAGGTAAGGGTTGTTACTACCGTTACTTATTCTTTGAAGGATTAGGAGTAGTGATTAGTGAATAGTGATTAATTGTAATAAGAGGGTGTGTAATAGACTAATGGCATACCTTCTCAAATTAAAACAACGAAAAACTATGAAGAAAATTATATTAGCAGCTGTTTTATTTCTACCATTTCTTGTTTCTTGTTCTCAGAACAGGAAAGCACCTGATGTTTCTCCTCAAACGACTGTAGGGAAAACTGAAAAGAATGAAACTGCCAAGGTGCAATATCTCACCACATCTGATTTCAGAAAAAAGATTATGGATTACGAAGCTCATCCGGATGAATGGGTATTCGCCGGTTCCCGTCCTGCCGTCATCGATTTCTATACCACCTGGTGTGGTCCTTGCAAGATGATGGCTCCCGTAGTGGAATCTCTCGCCGAGAAATATGCCGGCAAGATAGATTTCTATAAGGTGGATATCGACCAGGAGTCCGAACTTGCTTCTGTTTTCGGTATCAGCAGCATCCCTACCTTCCTCTTCATCCCCGTGAAAGGCAAACCATCTGTGCAGATGGGTGCTATGCAAAAGGAGGATTTCGAAGGACTGATTGATAAAATTAAAATAAAATAAAATGACAATTTGGTAGCATCTCAAATTTCCATGCCTCTCCTTACCTATATGTAGGTATTTTCGGGCGATACCTACTTTTGATGATGCCCGAAATTTGGAGATTTGTCAGATAATACCTAAATTTGCACTCGGAAAAAATGTTTAACGTAATTAAAAGTATTATAGTATTATGATTATCGAAAATGTTCATGCAAGAGAAATCTTGGATTCTCGTGGCAATCCTACAGTAGAGGTTGAAGTTTCTTTGAAGTCAGGTATCGTTGGTCGTGCATCGGTTCCTTCTGGTGCATCTACTGGTGAGAACGAGGCGCTGGAACTTCGTGATGGCGACAAGAGCCGCTATGGCGGCAAGGGCGTCTTGAAGGCAGTAGAAAACGTGAATCAGGTAATTGCTCCTGCTTTGGTAGGTTTTTCTGCCTTGGAGCAGCGTGCCATCGATTATAAGATGTTGGAACTCGACGGTACCAAGACCAAGTCTAATCTGGGTGCCAACGCCATCCTCGGTGTTTCTTTGGCTGTGGCTCATGCTGCTGCAGAGTATCTCCACATCCCATTGTATCGCTACATTGGCGGTTGCAATACTTACACCCTTCCTGTTCCTATGATGAACATCATCAATGGTGGTGCTCACTCTGATGCGCCTATCGCCTTCCAGGAATTTATGATCCGTCCTGTGGGTGCTCCTTCCGAGAAGGAGGCTATCCGTATGGGTGCTGAGGTGTTCCATGCTTTGGCTAAGCTCCTGAAGAGCCGCGGTCTTTCTACTGCCGTAGGTGATGAGGGCGGTTTTGCTCCTGCACTCGATGGTATAGAGGATGCGCTCGACAGCATCTGCCAGGCTATCAAGGATGCCGGTTATGAGCCAGGAAAGGATGTGAAGATTGCCATGGACTGTGCTGCCAGCGAGTTTGCCGTTCAGGAGAATGGTGAGTGGTACTACGATTATCGCCAGTTGAAGGATGGTAAGAAGAAGGATCCTAATGGTAAAAAACTGACTGCTGCTGAGCAGATTAAGTTCCTGGAAGAACTGATTACCAAATATCCTATCGATTCAATCGAGGATGGCCTTGACGAGAACGATTGGGATAACTGGGTGAAGTTGACTGCTGCCATCGGCGATCGTTGCCAGTTGGTAGGTGACGACCTCTTTGTTACCAACGTGAAGTTCCTGGAAAAGGGTATCAAGATGGGTGCTGCTAACTCTATCCTCATCAAGGTGAACCAGATTGGTTCTCTTACCGAGACACTGGATGCTATCGAGATGGCTCACCGTCATGGTTACACCACCGTTACTTCCCATCGTTCTGGTGAAACCGAGGATACAACAATTGCTGATATTGCCGTAGCAACAAACTCCGGTCAGATTAAGACGGGTTCTATGAGCCGTACCGACCGTATGGCTAAGTACAACCAGCTTATCCGCATTGAAGAGCAGTTGGGCAATAGCGCAGCTTACGGTTATACGAAGTTGAAATAGGAATGATGATATGAAATTGGAAAACACCAATTTCACCATAACAAAACATAATTAGTAATAACTGAATAGATCAGATACGAAATAGATGGGCATGGATGACTGTGAGGGTTGTCCATGCTTTTTTTCTTCTATGATGTATCTGCATCTTCATGTGTTTAACTGGATAACTTCGATAGATTATATTGATTATGACAAACGTATTGATTAGTGCTGCCGGACTTTGCGGTGCCACGATTATAGGTGCCATTTTGGGATTCTTCGTCAAGGAGTTGCCTCACAAATGGAACGACACCGTATTGGGATATTGTGCCGGAATCATGCTGGCAGCTTCCACGTTGGGACTGATAGTGCCAGCCTTCGAACAGACCAGTCTTTGGTGGCTGGTAGTAATCGGCGTAATGGCAGGAGCCCTGTTTCTGAATGTGCTAGATCTGGTAACTCCCCATCTTCATCACATCACGGGACTAGACCCCGAGGAGCATCGCAACAATGCCCGACTCAGCCATGTGATGCTCTTCGTGATGGCGATAGCCCTGCACAAACTGCCTGAAGGCATGGCTGCTGGAGTGAGTGTCTGTTCGGCAGAGGGAGCAACGGAGTGGGGTGTTTCCTTCGGCATCGCCCTGCAGAACATCCCTGAGGGTATGGTGATTATCGCTCCTTTGATGATGGCTGGTGTTACTGCAGCCCGTACCTTCTTCATTTCCATCTTCATCGCCCTGCTCGAAGTGATAGGCATTCTGTTGGGTTTCGGTTTTGGTTCAGCCTCTACCACCTTCCTCCCCGTGATGCTGGGTTTTGCCGGTGGTGCCATGCTCTATGTAACGAGCGATGAGATGATTCCCGAAACCCATGCCCATGGTTTTCAGAAGCAAGCCACCTATGCCCTTCTCCTGGGTTTCATCACCTTTGTGTTGATGGAGAAGTGTGTATGATTAGATTCTGATGAGCAGCATATAGCAGAGGGTGCCTGCTGCTATTGACCACATCATATTCCTTTTCCATACGTGGATGAGAATAGTGAACTTGGTTTATTTTGCTGCTTTCTGTTGTAAATTTGTTGCAAAAGTGTTGTAAGTTTGAGCTTTTTTATTAATTTTGCAAGCAGAAGCCAAATATAGACAAAAGTATGGCAAAATCAATCCTTCAAAGAGATTTGGTACACTACCTTTGCCACCTTGCTCCTAACCAAAGGAGCTGACATCTATACGACAAGCAAACTGATGGGGGCATAAGAGCCTGCGAACCACTCTGATTTATGCTGAGATTATAGATAAGAAGTAAGTGGCTGCAGTGAATCTGCTGGATGATGTGGTAAATAGAATATGTAATTTTAAATTAGACAATTATGGCAAAAATTATAGTACATGACACAGGTGTTACTGTTATATCTGTAAACAATGAAGACTTTATTTCTTTGACAGATATAGCACGATACAAGAGTGACGATCCTAATGCTGTCATAGCAAATTGGATGCGTAATCGCAATACAATTGAATACTTGGGAATTTGGGAAGGTTTATATAATCCTTCTTTTAAACCCCTCGAATTCGAGGGGTTTAAAAAAGAGGCAGGTCTTAATGCTTTTACTCTTTCTCCTAAAAAATGGATAGATACCACCAATGCAATTGGTTTGATAGCAAAGTCAGGGCGTTATGGAGGTACGTATGCTCATAAAGATATAGCATTTAAGTTTGCAAGCTGGATATCTGTTGAGTTTGAACTTTATATGGTTAAGGAGTTCCAACGCTTAAAAGCAGAGGAACAAGCTCAATTGGGTTGGTCTGCTAAGCGTGAACTTTCTAAAATCAACTATCGCATTCATACTGATGCGATAAAGCATAACTTGATTCCTACTGAAATTACGCCTGCGCAAGCTTCTCTGATTTATGCAAATGAGGCTGATGTTCTGAATGTGGCAATGTTTGGTATGACTGCGAAGCAGTGGCGAGATCTGAACCCCGAAAAGAATGGTAATATACGTGATTACGCAACTGTCAATGAGTTGATTTGTCTTTCCAATATGGAGAATCTCAATGCTGTATTTATTGATCAAGGAATGCCACAAGGTGAACGTTTGGTTAAGCTTAATCAAATAGCAATCCAGCAAATGCGTGTATTGGAGGATGATGGGGATGATAGAAAATATTTGAAATGATGTTTGTAATTTTAAAATTGTAATGAATGATTGTGACAAATCAAAAGAATAAAAAGCGGTGGGCTTTACGAAAAAAGCGACACCCCTATGGGCACGAGATGTTTTCTATAGGGATGAATAGTTACGCGCACCAGTAAATGTAATTGTTAAAATGCATTTTTAAAGCTTCTAAAACAATAATAACTACTTGAAATACAGAAATATAAAAAAGCGGAGCGTGATTTCACAACCACACTCCGCGCAAACTTAAACAACCAATAAAAGAAATAGATTGATCGTTCAATTGTTATATCTGATGAAGAGTAGCTCTTGTTAGAGCTTTGTTTTTTTATCTGTCAGAAATATGTCTTATGTTGGAAGACATTGCTGATTAGCGGATGAACAGGAGTTCACGATACTTAGGCAAGGTCCAGAGCTCATCGGCTACTGTCAACTCCAACTTATCAATCTGGTAACGGATCTCCTCCATCTTTGGAGCTACCGTGTCATGATAAGCTATCGCCTTATCGTGCTCATTCTCAATCTTGTTGGCAACCTTGCGGGCATTTACCAACTCCTCAACACCGGTCTCGATGATCTGAGTGCGCTCAGCAATCTTCTTGATGATATTGATGTTGCGGGCTGTCAACTTCTTGCCTTCCTCGTCACCGAAGATGTCAATCATGTTCTCCACATTCTTAGCCAACTGGCTCTGATAGTGAGTAGCCACAGGGATGATGTGGTTCATGCTCAAGTCGCCCATTACACGAGCCTCAATCTGAATCTTCTTGGTGTAGGTCTCCCATTTCACCTCGTTACGGGCTTCCAACTCGTTCTTCTTCATGACGCCCATATCCTCGAACATCTTGATAGTGGCAGGGGCGAGATAACGCTCGAAGATCTTAGGACAGCTCTTCTCGCAGTCCAGACCACGCTTAGCTGCTTCCTCTACCCACTCATCTGAGTAACCATTGCCGTCGAAACGGATAGGCTTGCAGGTCTTCAAATCCTGACGAACGATGTCGATGATGGCAGATGTCTTGTCCTCACCCTTGGCAATCAACTCATCCACACGCTTCTTGAAGTCAGTTAAAGCCTCGGCTACTGCTGTGTTCAATACAATCATTGCAGATGCACAGTTAGCCTCAGAACCTACGGCACGGAACTCGAAACGGTTACCGGTGAAGGCGAATGGTGAGGTACGGTTACGGTCGGTGTTATCAATCATCAACTCTGGTATCTCAGGGATATCCAACTTCATGCCCTGCTTGCCAGCTACGGTGAAGAGATCCTTCTTGTCGGCTTTCTCAATGTGCTCGAGAAGGTCGGTCAACTGCTTGCCGAGGAATGAAGAGATGATTGCTGGAGGTGCCTCGTTGGCGCCCAGACGATGCGCATTGGTTGCACTCATGATAGATGCCTTGAGCAAACCGTTGTGCTTGTATACACCCATCAAAGTCTCTGTGATAAAGACTACGAAACGGAGGTTATCCTCTGGTGTCTTGCCAGGACCATGAAGCAGAATGCCTGTATCTGTAGCGAGACTCCAGTTGTTGTGCTTACCTGAACCGTTGATGCCTGCGAATGGCTTCTCATGGAGAAGTACGCGGAAACCGTGATGGCGAGCTACCTTCTTCATCAAGCTCATCAGGAGCATGTTGTGGTCAACGGCAAGGTTGGTCTCCTCGAAGATAGGTGCCAACTCAAACTGGTTTGGTGCTACCTCGTTATGGCGGGTCTTGCAAGGAATACCGAGTTCGAGAGCCTGGATTTCCAAATCCTTCATGAATGCCTGAACACGCTCTGGGATGGCACCGAAGTAGTGGTCGTCCATCTGCTGGTTCTTGGCAGAATCGTGACCCATCAGGGTGCGGCCTGTCAACATCAGGTCAGGACGTGCTGCATACAAGCTCTCATCTACCAGAAAGTACTCCTGCTCCCAACCGAGATTGGAAATAACTTTCTTGACATCTGGGTTGAAGTAGTGGCAAACCTCTGTTGCTGCTACGTTTACAGCGTGCAATGAACGGAGCAATGGAGCTTTATAGTCGAGAGCCTCACCTGTGTAAGAGATGAAGACGGTAGGGATACAGAGTGTATCGTCGATGATAAATACAGGAGATGTTGGATCCCATGCAGAATAACCGCGAGCCTCGAAGGTAGAGCGGATACCGCCAGATGGGAAAGATGATGCATCAGGCTCCTGCTGAACGAGCAACTTGCCTGAAAATTCCTCGATCATACCACCCTTGCCATCATGCTCGATGAAGGCATCGTGCTTCTCGGCAGTACCTTCTGTCAATGGCTGGAACCAGTGAGTGTAGTGGGTTACGCCATTCTCGTCAGCCCACTGCTTGATGCCTTTGGCTACGGCGTTGGCGATGTTACGGTCGAGACGTGCTCCGTTGTCGATGACGTCTACCAGTTTCTCATAGACATCTGCAGGGAGATACTTGTACATCTTCTGTCGGTTGAATACCTTCTTTCCGAAGAATTCACTTGGTCGCTCGCTAGGAGCGGTTACCTCAACAGGCTTTCTCTTGGAAGCCTCTGAAACAGCTTCAAATCTTAAGTTGCTCATACCTTATATATTTTAAAATTTCTGATTTTCAATGTTTTTATAATCTGTTGGACCGTTTATTTTCCCAGCCATTTGGCAATTCTCTCCATGGCTTCCTTGCAGTCCTCATGCTCGCCGAAGGCGGTGAGTCGGATGTAGCCTTCGCCAGATGGACCGAAGCCGACACCTGGGGTGCAGACTACGCTGGCACCATAAAGCATCTCTTCGAAGAATTTCCAGCTTGGCGTGTTGTTTGGCGTCTTCACCCAGAGATAAGGTGCATTCTCGCCGCCATATACTCTCAAGCCGAGTTTCTGGAGTTCTGCTCTCATGAAGTGGGCATTCTCCATATAGTAGTTGATGGTTGCCTTCACCTGTTCCTTACCCTCAGGGGTGTAGATGGCTTCGGCAGCACGCTGGCTGATATAGCTTGTACCATTAAACTTGGTGCACTGGCGGCGGTCCCAGATAGGATTCAATGCCACTTCCTCACCTGCCAATGTCTTTGCCTTCAACTCCTTAGGAACGATGGTGTATCCGCAGCGCACACCAGTGAAACCAGCTGTCTTTGAATAACTGTGGAATTCTATCGCCACCTTTCTGGCTCCCCGAATCTCGTAGATAGAATGAGGAATTTCCGGGTCGGTGATGTATGCCTCGTAGGCAGCATCATATAGGATGATGCTCTCGTTCTTGATAGCATAGTTAACCCATTTTCTGAGTTCTTCCTTCGAGATGACCGTACCTGTTGGGTTATTTGGATAGCAGAGATAAATCATATCCACACGGTGGTCTGGAATCTGAGGGATGAAGTCGTCGCTCTCATCACATGGCATGTAGGTTACGTTGCTCCACTTGCCGTTCTCGAAGATTCCCGCTCTACCTATCATCACGTTAGAGTCTATATAAACCGGATAAATCGGGTCGGTAACGCCGATGTTGTTATCCCATCTCAAAATCTCCTGGATATTTCCTGTATCACTCTTGGCTCCATCGTTTACGAATACCTCGTTGGCGTCAAGATGAATGCCGCGTGGCAGAAAGTCGTTCTTGATGATAGCCTCGCGGAGGAAGTCGTAGCCTCGCTCCGGACCGTAGCCTCTGAAAGAAGCCTGCTCAGCCATCTCGTCTACAGCCTTGTGCATCGCCTTGATGACGGCAGGGCAGAGAGGCTGGGTTACGTCACCGATGCCCAGACTGATTACACGCTGCTTTGGATGTGCAATCTTGTAGGCGTTCACCTTCTTTGCGATGTCGGCAAACAAGTAGTTGTTGGCCAACTTCAGGAAATGTTCATTAACTAATGCCATATTTTGTTTCTCCTTTTATTTGTGGTCATTATCGACCATTTGTTATTTAAGTTTGCGTCTATCTTATTTTAATGTTGAGTGTTGAATGTTGAATGTTGACTTGGTGGGTGCAGTTAAATTCAACATTCAACATTCCACATTCAACACTCCAGAGACTTTGTGGGTGCAGTTAAATTCAACATTCAACATTCCACATTCAACACTCCCTATATTAACACTCCAACTGGATTTCTCCTTCGAATGAGAAGGCTGCAGGCCCTGTCATGTAAACATGATCATCAGCCTCACTATATTCTATTTCCAGCGTTCCGCCATCCATCACGATACTGCTTTTTCTGCCGGTACGGTTGGTAAGGGCTGCGGCTACGGCTGTGGCACAGGCTCCTGTTCCGCAAGCCATTGTTATTCCGCTTCCCCTTTCCCAAACTCGTGTCCTTATGGCGTCTGTGTCAGTTACTTGTGCAAATTCTATGTTGCATCTCTGGGGAAATGCCTTGTCTCTTTCCAGGATTTTACCATAGTGGGCGATGTCGATGGTGTCGATGTCATCCACGAAGGTAACGAAATGCGGATTGCCCATGCAAACATAGGTGCCTTCAAATTTTCTGCCGTCAGCTTCGAGCACCGAAGGGCCTATGAATTGCTCGGGATTTTCAAGTTTGGGTTTCAGCATGTCTACTGTTACCGATTCCACAACTTCTTTATTATCCTGAAGATGAAGTTTCAATATCTTGATACCCGAAAGTGTTTCCAGTCGGATGGTGTCCTTTCGGGTCAATCCTTTTTCGTAAAGATACTTACCGATGCATCGGCTTGCATTGCCGCACATCATCGCTTCTGAACCATCGGCGTTGAAGATACGCATCGAATAATCTGCTCTTCTGCCGTCGTGCGGCTTTCCGATGAGAACCAGTCCGTCGCTTCCTATGCCCGTGTGATAAGCACTCCAGGCAATGGCCGCCTTCTCTGGGTCAGGGATGTCGTATTGTTGGGTATCTACATATATATAATCGTTACCCGCTCCCTGCATCTTTGTAAAATGAACTGTTTCTTTCATCTGCGTTGTTCTTTATGTTTGAATACTCTTCTTTTATCTCTCATGTCTTATCTCTTTTGAGATTTGACTTTTTGCTAGTCTTTCGAATATTTCGATGACTATTTGTTTGATTTCGGTTGCAAAGATACGACGATTTGTTGAAATATGCAAGAAAATAAATACAGAAATCTTGATTATTTTTCGCAATCTTACAATTTGTGTTATAAAAATGCTTTCTGCCTTACAAATTGTAAGGAGAATGTGATAAGCCTCGATAAATTTAAAATGTTCGATAAAAAGCAGAAACGAAATGTTTTTGTCTTCTTTAAAATGCTGACAAAATGTATTAATTTTGCAGCCGAAAACGGACATAGTGTAAAAGAAAGGCTTGATTTGAATAGCAACCAATGAAGGTCCGTTTTCGAAAAGAGACAATCAATAGAAGTATTAACACATTATTAATTATTAAAGGATTATGAAGAAGATTGAGGCAATTATCCGCAAGTCTAGATTCGAGGATGTCAAGAAGGCGCTTTTAGCAGCAGACATCGAGTGGTTCTCTTATTATAATGTAAGAGGTGAGGGAAAAATGCGCCAGGCTCGCATTTACCGTGGTGTGATGTATGATACCAGCAGCATCGAACGTGTGCTCCTGAACATCGTGGTTCGTGACAAGAATGTGGAGCCTACCATCGCCGCCATCCAGGGCGCTGCCCAGACAGGTGAAGTAGGGGACGGCAGAATCTTCGTGATTCCTGTACTCGATACGGTAAGAATCAGAACCGGCGAGCGAGGCGACATCGCATTGTATAACGCTGAGAAAGAGGAATAATTTAAAATGTTGAATGTTAAGTGTTGAATGTTGAATTAGGCATTCTTACTTATCTTTAATAAATATTATTTAGTATTCTAATTTAACTATAAGATATAAGTATGAGCAGTTTATTATTAACTACACTTGATACGGGTAACACAGCGTGGATGATCATGGCCACCATCTTGGTGCTTTTGATGTCAATCCCGGGTATAGCACTTTTTTATGGTGGTTTGGTGCGCCAGAAGAATATCCTCAGCATCCTGATGCAGACGGTTTTCATTGTGGCAGTAGTCAGTCTGATATGGGTAGCCTTCGGATATTCCTGGGCATTCTCTTCAGAATATGCCGATTCGGGCAATCCTCTGGCTTGCGTCATCGGTGGTTTCGATAAATGTTTTCTTCACGGCATCGGCTTGGATGCCATCATGCCAACAGGCATTCCGGAACTCACCTTTGCAATGTTCCAGTGCATGTTCGCCCTGATTACTCCAGCCTTGATTCTCGGTGCCTTTGCCGAGCGCGTGAAGTTCAGCGGATATGTACTTTTCACCATCCTCTGGGTTATCATCGCTTATCTTCCAATGGCCCACTGGGTATGGGGAGGCGGTTTCCTGCAGGAGATGGGAGCCATCGACTTTGCGGGTGGTACCGTGGTTCATATCAATGCCGGTGTAGCCGCTCTGGTCATGGCACTCTGTGTAGGCAAGCGTGATGATTATCGTGCGGGGCATCCTATCACACCTCACAACATCACCTTCGTGTTCATGGGTATGTCATTCCTCTGGTTGGGATGGTTCGGTTTCAATGCCGGTAGCGGATTGGCAGCTGATGGTCTGGCAGCCAATGCCTTCTTTGTAACTCATATCGCAACAGCTGCAGCAGCCACCACCTGGATGCTCATCGACTGGATTGTGAACAAGAAGCCAACTACGGTAGGTGCTTGTACCGGTGCTGTTGCCGGTCTGGTAGCCATCACTCCTGCAGCCGGCAGTACCGATATTTTCGGAGCTTTCTGCATCGGTATCATTTCCACCATCGTCTGCTTCTTCATGGTAGCTGTAGTAAAGGAGAAGTTCAAGTATGATGATGCCCTCGATGCCTTTGGTGTTCATGGTATGGGTGGTATTCTGGGATCTATCCTCACCGGTGTCTTCGCCACTCAGTATGTAACAGGAGCCGAAGGTGTACAGGGTGCCCTCTATGGCGACTGGCATCAGCTCTGGATTCAGGTTGTAGCCACCGTGGTAAGCATCATCTACAGCGTAGTAGTTACCTACATTATCTTCAAGGTAGTAGATAAGAGTGTAGGTGTACGTGTTGACAAGCGAGTAGAGGAGGAAGGTCTCGACATCTACGAGCATGGTGAGAGTGCTTATAGCAACTAATTGCGAAATTCGATTATCAGCATAAAATTTAGGTCAATGGTGTTTCATTTTGAGGAATGAAACACCATTTTTTTACGATAAATCCTCAACTTGCACAATGAAAATGCCTCAACTTGCACAATGAAACTTTTAAGTTGTTGATATTCAATAACGTTATGCCCACTATTTTCCCAAAGAATTCCTATATATAATAATGTGTAATACCCGTTTCTCCTTAAATCTTCTAGTTCTTTCCCTTTTGGGATAATTTTGGGAAGGTGATCAATTTAGCGCTGGTCTGTGAACGCAGAAGGTTGATGCTATTTTGTCGGTGTAAATGTCGGTGTAAATGTCGGTGTAAAATGTCGGTGCAAATATTGTTTTGGCGGTAATAGTGGCGGTAATGCCGATGTAAATGTCGGTAACCATGTCGGAGACTTCAAGGGTGGTAAAAAGAGATTTGGCGGTGATGCAAAAAGTGGGTATTCTAAGGCATGAAGGTAAGGGTAATGTCGGTGTTTGTTGTTTACTTGCTAAACTGGCATTTCGATAGGATAAAATGAAATATTAGTATAATAATTCTTAAAGAAATAACAACGTATAAGTTTTTTTATTAACTTTGTGTGCATAAAATAAATATTTATGAAGTTTAAAATAACTTTGAAAATAGATAGGAAACATGGTGACTTGCTGCCCTTTAATTATCAGTATGAGCAGTCGGCAGTCATTTATCGCATATTGGCGCAAGCTGATACGCAATATTCGGCATGGCTTCATGAAAATGGCTATCTATTACATGAAAGAAAGAGGTTTAAGCTATTTTGTTATTCACCCTTCATCTTTGAGAAAGTAAGACCTTTGCCTGAAGCAGGGTGTTTGAAAATCATTGGTGAAAGAGCAGTATGGTACATTAGCTTTATACCGGAGAAAAGTACTCTTGAATTCATTCAAGGTATATTTGCTCATCAAAGCTTTAGCATTGGCAATAAGAAATATCAAGTTGCTTTTGATGTTGTTGGAGTAGAGGCTATACCAATGCCACAATTATCAGAAGAAATGACTTTCGTAGCTCTGTCTCCTATTTGTGTAAAGCTTCATGAAGATAACAAGACTCAATATCTATCTCCTGATAATCCTATGTTTGTTGAAGGCGTATTAAAGGGATTGATGGCGAGATATGAGAGCATTCATGGTCAGCCATTTGATATGAATGACAAGGAGTTTTCATTTGAATTGATTGATAAAAAGGTCAAGTCAAAGTTGATAACGATAAAAGCCAATACTCTTTACGAATCAAGAGTACGTGGTTATCTCTGCTCTTTCCGCATGAAAGCACCTTTAGAGTTGATGAAGATTGCTTATGAAGGAGGTGTTGGAGAACAATGTTCGCAGGGTTTTGGATTTATAAAACAGAAAGGATTTCGACATGAATGAAACAAAAATAGATTTATCTATATTACGAAAAATGCCAGAACTAGACAAAAGAGTAGTTTTGGCAGTAAGACCATTAGCTCCTTTGTCTATGGTAGACGAATTGCCTGGATCTTTCTATAAAACATTGAAACACCCAAGCAAGAAGATGATATGTGGACTATTTGAGAATATGTTAGGTTGGCATTTTGATAAAAAAATGCGGCTTGAAATATTCAAAGATATGGTTAAAGTACGCAAGAAACTTAATGTCAAATTGGAAAAGGAAGAGTTTGTACGGGGATCAACATATTTGCCCTTACTGATGGATTACTTTGATATTTCAGGAAAAATATCCTTGAAAGAATTCAAAAGTATGTTCAATTATAGTGACTTGTGGAACAGAGGGTACAGACGCTCTGATTCAAACAAACATCTAAATGGTTGTAGAAATATAGATGTTTCATTAGTAGCAGAAAGATATAATTTGTTTAGTAAATGGAATGACTTGCCAAGGAAGGAATCAGAGCCAAAGAAAGACGAATGGTTTAAAAATAATATAGGTAAAATTCCATGCTTTTATACATCACCGACGCCTCGTGAGTATATCTATTTGGATGCAATAATGGAAATACCAATAACAATGGATAGAATGTTAGCAGAACAGCTTTTACCTATAATAAAAATATCCAATAATTGTTATTTGGGTAATAGTGAATGGTGGGTTAACGTTGAATTTAAAAAAGAGGAAATATGACAACTCATGTTTATTTAAAGTATGCTATAGCCCTCTTGATGGAAGAATATGGCTTGCAAACAGAGCAAGATATCACATTCAAGGAAATAAAAGAGGAATTGATAAAAGGACTTAATGCTTTTAGCGTTAAGCCCATAGGGGACTATTGTGGACAAACAAAAGTGTCATTTGGATTTACAAAGGAAAAGAATGATGCAAAAAAATACATATATCTATCACCGAACGCAATTACATCAGAAATGAAAGCCTCTAATCTGTATAATGTCGTTTGTAAAACTTGTTCTGAAGAAAATATGGATTTGCTTAAAGCATATAAAATATCACAATCAGAAGTGCCAACGTCAGGAGAATTCAACTCTTTTTCCGATAGTGGCAATATAGGTCGTGGAAAGCCCTCTGCAACAGTGTTAGATCAGTGTTTTGCTTTAATAACATCTACAACGGCTTTAAAACCTTGTCTGCAATATAAGTCTGGTGTAGGTAAAGTATCAACAGATAACACGTGCCTTATCCCTGATTTAGACATCTCTGATTTGCAAAATTTTATCAAACTCTTCAAACGTATCCGAATCCAAAAGTTAGATTCTTCATTGATGGTAGGTAAAGTAGAATGTGACGAAAAGACTTTAAAATACATACCCCAAAGACCGAATATATTCAGAGGAAACTTTCCTAATGCTCCTCATAGTAGTGCTTTAGGAAGCATTGCGCTTCTTGGAGCTATTGGAGAGATGACTAAAGAAAAAGATGTTTCTGAACTTGCTAAGAAGGTTCTTGAAAGTCTTAAGGATTGTAACTTCTACGCCATAAAATATGGCGATGCCAGCGTGTTCTCATTTAATCATTCCATAATAAGATTGGCTGAAAGAGGCAAACTTAGAAAAATTGTTGATAGCCTATATTATGTAGTGTTATACAAAGAAGGTAGGAAATCAACAAATAATGCATTTGAATACCAAAAGTTCGATTTGTTTGCAAGTCGTTTCTTACAGATATTCAATCGTCCTACGTTTAAGGATTTTCTTGCCTTCAGGGCAGAGTATCCATACGATATAGAATTATTATTAAATACATATTTTTGTGATATGGAAAAGATAGATAAAGAAATTGTAAGCTCAGCAAAGGAGCTTGGCAAATGGCTTAATTATGTAGCTTATCGCTCAACACAAAAAAAGGTAGGCACTTCTGTACAAAAGGAAGAAGACGTGTCAGCAAATGGGGGAAATTTAAAAAAGAAAATAGCTGAGGCTGAGGCTAAGGCTAAGGTTTTGGTAGAACTGGAAAGTTCTATATTCTCAGCAAAGTCTGGCGATGCTCTTATTGCTCATACAATAACAAGAGCAGGTCGTCTTTCTGGTTTGGATGCCCCGGCAGAAGCCTCTCTGTTCATGGAAAAGGCGGCAAGTGGCGAACTTCCATTAGAGCAGGCAAAGAATTTGCTTATTGCGTTTTCAAGATTAAAGTCTAAAATTGAGGAAACTGACAAAGTAACTTCAAGTGATAATCAATCTATTGAGAATGAAGAAGTGACAGGAGATTATAGTAACATATAAAAATAAAAATATGGAAATCAAAGGAATTTTAGTATCGCTATTGGCTCCTTTCGAGGATCATATAGCTAATGGAGGCGAAAAATTATTGGGAAACGCCTCATCCATTAAGCGTCGTCCTGATGGACGTGTTTATATCTCTGTACAGATGCAGCGCCATGTATTGTTTTCAGCTATAGATCGTCTGAATAATGCAGACGAGGCAAAAGAAGACACATTTGTTTCGAATGGTGACGGCATAACGGATAAGATTGAATCAGATTTAAGAGCTGACATGGGAGGATTTATGCATCCTTCCAAAGGTGATTATTCTGGCAGACGAACAGCCCCGTTGTCAGTAACTCCAGCAGTAGCGATGAATGAAAGTGAGGTAGGTCGTGACCTTCTTATGCGATTGAGAGTCAATACCGAAGGCGAAAACGCTAATGAGCAAGCAATTGCAACACGTGAATTCAGCCAGGGAGATATTATGCGTATGAATTTCTTTCTTGATATAACCTCACTTAGTATATCAAAGGCATATAGTTATGAAAAATCGTTTAATGTTGGTACTGTGTATTATAAGCATGCAACAGAAGCAGAAAGAAAGCGCAGAGCTTTGCTTTATCTTAATGCAACCAGCTTGATGAACGATTATGCCAATCAGGCACGTAATGCAGTATGTGGCGAGCCTCAACAAGTGATAATCGTATTTGATAATATACTTAGCAGAAAAGCCTCTCGCTATTTTGAAGCAGAAGAAACAGAACGTGCGAACATTCTGAACGAATTGGATGAAAGAGGGGCTAAATACTTTATTGGTGATGACCATACAGAAAATAGTGTATTGAAAGCTTATAATGAGGCTCTCGAGTTTTTGAAGTCAAATGAACTATACACATGCGATTCTGACGACAGTAAGGTGAGAAGTTTTGAAGATGTATATGTAAACACAAAAGAAACAAAGACGACCAAGACAAAGAAGCAAGAAAAGAAGATAGACGATACTCCTTCTTTGTTTGAGTAACAATGTATAACCATAAATTAGTATAAAAATGGAAGTAGACAAACGCAACAATATATTGGCTAAACCTTCAGGCATAACATTAGGACAGCATCGTTCTGATGTTGTGTCTGAAGTATCCGATATATGCCAGATTTTTATAAGCACTTGCGAGAAATACAAAAAGTTGACCGGTAAAGATCTGGCAATGCGTTTGTCTGTCTCTGCGAAATGGCATGATAATGGTAAAGCATGCAAAAAATGGCAAGAAGCATGTAGGAAGGATTTCCATAATTATCAATTGTGGAAACAAAAACATCCTGATAATTTTTTTAAAGAATACAGTTCTGAAAAACGTAACGAAGCCGGATGCCATCTTAGAAATGTCGGTCTACGACATGAATTCTATTCATTAGATAAAGCTGTTACCACCAATATGCCTATTCCTATATTGGCGGCTATAGCAGCGCATCATGGAAAATTAGGACTTGGCTTTGAGGACAAATGGATGAGCAATCCTTCTTTTAAGCAATTCTGGAATGTATTTCGCAAGACATCCAATGATATATCAGAAAAAGAGAATTTGACTTTAGTATGTGACAAGTTATTAGAATTTGACACTATTAGAGGGTTACTTCAGTTTGCCGACCATAGAGCAAGTGCAAAAGAAGATAACGAATTTGTTCCCAAACTATCGTTCTTTGATTATCACTTTCCCTTTGCTGACAAACGGGGGATACAAAAACTTGTAGAGGACAATTGGGATAATGAGATTCTGCTTGTACGCGCTCCAACAGGAGCAGGAAAAACAGATGCCTCTTTATTATGGGCCTCTCGCCAGATAGCCGCTCACAAAGCCGATCGTCTTGTAATAGCTATGCCAACTCGATTTACGGCAAATGCTCTCTCTGTAAACGTAGCATCCACCTTGTCTGATACAGGCTTGTATCATTCCAGTGCTTGGTACTCAAAGTATTCGAAAGTGCAAAATGGAGAAATGGATATGACGGAAGCATTGGCTCAACAAAAAATGGCAAAACTTCTTGCAACACCAATTACAGTATGTACCATTGATCACTTGTTGATGTCTTTAACCTTTACTCAAGAAAACCATCATCTGATTTGTAGCAATCTCGCCAACTCTTGTGTAGTTATTGATGAAGCAGATTTCTATGATGATTTTACCCTTGCCAATATCCTATTCCTATTAAAAGTGCTTCATAATTGGAAAGTTCCAGTTATGATAATGAGTGCGTCTTTGCCAGAATCAGCTTTACAATTATATAGAAAAGCAGGATTCAACATTGAAAGAATATTGGAAGACAAAGATAGCGATAGATACAAAAAATGTTTCAATATAAGAAAACAGATAGAATATGACAATATACAGGATATAAACTATTTGTTGGAATATTGTATAGAAAAAGGTAATGCTATTATTTACCTTAACACAGTAGATAAAGCCATAAACGTATACAAGGAAGTAAAAGACCTTGTATTGAAAAGCGGCAAAGACATCCCTGTTATCCTGTATCACAGTAGGTTTACAGAAAAAGACAAACAACATAAGGAAAACATGTTGCTTGATAATTTAGGGAGAAAGGCATGGGGCAATGGTACTGCTAAAGGAATAGCTATTCTTACACAAATAGGAGAAATCAGTATCAATATTAGTTCCGAACTAATGATTAGTGAGGTATGTCCTATAGACAGACTTATGCAGAGAGCAGGAAGATTATGTCGATTTGATCATTCTGTTGGTGAAATGTATGTATTGATACCATACAAGGACAACTCTCTCTATCCTGCACCGTACGGCTCATATTCTCAAAGTGAGAAGTCATGGATTCCATGTAAGGCATTGTTGTCTACTATGGACATACTTAAATGTGGTATATATTCTGCACAAGATTTAGTCAATATTCTAAATAAAGTGTATGCAGAAGAAACAATTTTCAGTGTAAAAGCCCAAACTAACGTAAAATCATTGGAACAAATGTTTATTAATAATTGGCTAATAAACCCAGTTGAGAAATGGAATGATGATGATACTCATTCCAACAGTTGGAGAAGCCGTGATATAGGCCCACAAGGAACTGCTTTTATTATTAAGCCTAAGTGTACGCATTTTTACAATTATTCCGAATATATGGAGTTTGTACTGTCCTATTCCATAAGCTTACCTGTATATTTATTGGATAAAGGCAGGAAAGAACATAGGATTGATTCAAATTGCAGAATTACTATAGGGTCTAACGAACCAATCTTTATTAATGTTATACGTGATGGTTTTTATACATTTGATATAGGTATTGATCTAACAGATAATGAGGAGGACAATTTCTTATGATAGTAACAGGCACTCATTTCAACTATTACCAGCTTTGCCATCGCAAACTATGGTTGTTTGCCAATGGCATCAACATGGAACAAGAGTCAGACTTGGTCTATGAAGGTAAGCTGGTGCATGAATCAAGTTATCCGCAACGTACATCAAAGTATGAGGAAGTGGAGATTGATGGTATCAAAGTAGATTACTATGATGCCAGGAACAAGGTCATCCATGAGATAAAGAAATCTAATAAGGTGGATAAAGCTCATGAATGGCAACTGAAATATTACATGTATGTTTTCGAGAAACATGGAATTGATGGCGTGAAGGGCATCTTGGAATATCCTCTTTTGAGAAAGACAAAAGAAGTAATCTTGACAGATGTTGATAGAGATGACATTCAGGTTATATCTAAGGACATTATTAAGATAATCTCTCAAGATGTTTGCCCGTCTAAAGTTAAGAAAGGCATCTGTAAGAATTGTAGTTATTTCGATTTTTGTTATATAAACGAGTTGGAGGAAGAAGAATGAAAAGAAGTTTCTATCTGTTCAATCCAGGCATCATGGAACGCAGAGATAATACGCTGAAGTTCACGCCTGTTATCGTGAATGAAGATAATGAAGAAATCAAGCAGCAACCTCGATACATTCCTATTGAGGATGTTGCGGAACTGTATGCCTTTGGAAGTCTGCGGACAAATAGCGCTTTGTTCAACTTTCTGGGGCAGAAAGGTATTCCTGTCCACTTCTTCGACTATTATGAGAACTATACCGGAAGCTTCATGCCAAGGGAAAGTCTTCTTTCTGGCAAGGCATTGTTGGCACAAACATCTGCGTACCAAAATAAGAAGAAAAGGGTAGAATTAGCTCGTAAATTCATTCAGGGAGCAGCTTGGAATATGGTTATGAACCTCAACTATTATAATCGTAGAGGAAAAGACCTGCAAGATATTATCGATACTATTAAAAGATTGAGTAATACTTTGCCAGATGCTAAGGCTGTAGATGAGATAATGGGAATTGAGGGAAATATCAGACAGGCATATTATGCTGCATTCGATATCATTCTCGATGATTTCAACATGGGATCAAGAACCAAGCAACCGCCAGAGAACGAGGTAAATGCTCTCATTTCTTTTGGCAATATGATGTGCTATACTGAAACTCTCCGGGCAGTTCATCAAACTCAGCTCAATCCAACGATAAGCTTTCTGCATACTCCAGGAGAAAGGCGTTTTTCGTTATGTCTTGATATATCCGAGATCTTCAAACCTATTATCGTGGATAGAGTCATCTTCAAGGTACTCAATAAGCATGCTTTAAGCACCAGTCATTTTGATAAGAAACTCAACAAATGTCTTTTGAACGAAAAGGGAAAGAAGATTTTTGTAAAGGCCATGGAAGAGCGTTATGATGAGACATTCCGTCATCGTTCTTTAGGACGTAATGTAAGCTATAAGCATCTTATAAAGTTGGAATGCTATAAGCTACTAAAAGATATTTTAGAAATAGAAGAATATAAACCTTTTAAAATGTATTGGTGATATGTATGTTATTATAGTTTATGATGTTGGTGAGAAGCGAGTAGGCAAAATGTTGAAACTTTGCCGCCAATATTTGTGTTGGATTCAGAACTCTGTTTTGGAGGGAGAATTATCTGAAGCTAAACTTCGGGAATTGCAAATGAAGATGAAAGCTATCATTGATGAATCCGAGGATAGTGTCATTGTTTTCACCAATAAAATGGGGTATAATATGAACAAACAGATTCTTGGAAAAGAAAGAATGTCTACCGATAATTTCTTATAAAGAGTTGTCGATGTGGTTCTAATTTTCCGTTTCTAGGTTCGGAAAAACCTCCGAAAGTGTTCTTTGACTTATTGAAACCTCCATAAATAGGCAGGTTGTCGTAAGGCCGCAGAAAAAATATCTTTAGGCATCGACATTTTTTCTGAAGATTTTTTGTATCTTTGCACCCACAAACCTATTGATTCTTCGAGCATCTATGCCTAAGGATTAACGGGTTCTAATTGTACCTTTATGGAATTGAAATGCAGGAAGCCACGACCTACGAACCAGCAGAGGACGTTCTAATTGTACCTTTATGGAATTGAAATATAGATGTAGACCTGCAAGCACCAGCAACAGCGGAGTTCTAATTGTACCTTTATGGAATTGAAATCCCTGTACGATGATGTTCGTCAGTGATAAATCACCAGTTCTAATTGTACCTTTATGGAATTGAAATTTCCGTCCGTTCCCTTAGAGAGATTGCGAAGGATGTTCTAATTGTACCTTTATGGAATTGAAATTGGGGGTGTGCGTGCCATGGCTGCAGCATGCTGCGTTCTAATTGTACCTTTATGGAATTGAAATTTTACAGACACATCAGGAAGGAGTGACAAGCTGTATGTTCTAATTGTACCTTTATGGAATTGAAATTGCAGGGCACGTTGCCATGATCCAGGAGTGCAAGGTTCTAATTGTACCTTTATGGAATTGAAATCACGGTGTGGAAGGTTGACTGTCGTCTCGCCCTTCGTTCTAATTGTACCTTTATGGAATTGAAATTGAGCTGCGAGTCATAACCGGAGAAGGTGGTGAGAGTTCTAATTGTACCTTTATGGAATTGAAATATAGGTGGAACATACTGCAAAACGTCACTTAAAGAAAGTTCTAATTGTACCTTTATGGAATTGAAATACCTTGGCCGTAAACATGTTACGATGCGAAAGGTCAGTTCTAATTGTACCTTTATGGAATTGAAATTTCTGACAAAAGCTGCAACGCAAAGGCAAACATGACGTTCTAATTGTACCTTTATGGAATTGAAATAAAACGAAAGATAGTACAAACATACATCTAAGACGGTTCTAATTGTACCTTTATGGAATTGAAATGTCGGGAGACGCTTTCCGCTTGTCGGAAGCGTCTGTTCTAATTGTACCTTTATGGAATTGAAATCTTAGATGACTGCTGTGAAGCGGAATTGGTATCGCTGTTCTAATTGTACCTTTATGGAATTGAAATTTTTGGTTATGCTGATACTCATGATATATTTGATGTTCTAATTGTACCTTTATGGAATTGAAATGTAGAACCAGAAATGGATGCTTGACCAGATGCAGAAGTTCTAATTGTACCTTTATGGAATTGAAATTATATATATTAATAACAATGTGCAGCCTTATCAAGTTCTAATTGTACCTTTATGGAATTGAAATTTATTTATTGCTCGGCTTGCGAAGGTATGGCGAAGGGTTCTAATTGTACCTTTATGGAATTGAAATCGTTGTTTGCGTGGTGATTGCTCCCGTTTGTCGGTCGTTCTAATTGTACCTTTATGGAATTGAAATGGTGGTCTGCGTTGTGATTGCTCCCGTTTGTCGGTCGTTCTAATTGTACCTTTATGGAATTGAAATCCAAATCACAATCGACATCGAAAAGGCAAAATCGGTTCTAATTGTACCTTTATGGAATTGAAATATGCTTGATAAGGGTGATATACTTATTGTGTCAGAGGTTCTAATTGTACCTTTATGGAATTGAAATTTGGGTGTTATAGGTCAGACAATCAAAGAAGGAGGTTCTAATTGTACCTTTATGGAATTGAAATTACCTATTTCTCCTTTGCTTTAACGTTATACACTCCGTTCTAATTGTACCTTTATGGAATTGAAATACACGTCGCTTGTCGGTAGCAGATGATGCAGCGTGTTCTAATTGTACCTTTATGGAATTGAAATTAGCCAGTGAAATCACCAGCAGCAGCATTACCAAGTTCTAATTGTACCTTTATGGAATTGAAATCCCATACCACCGTTCATTGCTGCCAGCATAGTCGGTTCTAATTGTACCTTTATGGAATTGAAATACCATTAAATTCTTATCTTCCTTATGAAGATAAAGGTTCTAATTGTACCTTTATGGAATTGAAATAGCTTAATAAACTCCTTAAATGACTTTGGTTGCCAGTTCTAATTGTACCTTTATGGAATTGAAATTCAGCACTTCGAGACTATCAATCTCGCCCTGCAGCGGTTCTAATTGTACCTTTATGGAATTGAAATTTCTCCACCGTTGTCGCAGAACTGCACAACAAGTTTGTTCTAATTGTACCTTTATGGAATTGAAATTTTGGATGCACGTACAATGGGACATGACACGTACACGTTCTAATTGTACCTTTATGGAATTGAAATGCAATCATACTGCTCTACGAAAAGGGTAAGGATAGCTGTTCTAATTGTACCTTTATGGAATTGAAATAAGACATCAAATGCTCTACACACAAACGTTCGTATGTTCTAATTGTACCTTTATGGAATTGAAATCAAGGTACTTGATATGGATAACCTCTAGGGTCACGCAAGTTCTAATTGTACCTTTATGGAATTGAAATAAGAAACAAAGGCTAGTGTTTTTCATAGGTATTGTGTTCTAATTGTACCTTTATGGAATTGAAATAAGGGTTGAAACACTTGACGAAAGACTGAATCATGTTCTAATTGTACCTTTATGGAATTGAAATTTTGACGAGACTGACGCAGGTAAGAATGGAGATAAAGTTCTAATTGTACCTTTATGGAATTGAAATTGGCAAAAAATAAAAAAGAAGTGATAGAAATCACAGTTCTAATTGTACCTTTATGGAATTGAAATATAGTTGAGCTGCCAGAGGTAGAGGGGGAAATGAGTTCTAATTGTACCTTTATGGAATTGAAATTCTGCTCTGCGTTGACCGCCTGCTGTGCATCCTTAGTTCTAATTGTACCTTTATGGAATTGAAATTCCCGTATATCAAGGCTTTGGAAGAAACCATGTAGTTCTAATTGTACCTTTATGGAATTGAAATCTGTCTGTACATGTAATGGTCATTACAGATTTTATGGGTTCTAATTGTACCTTTATGGAATTGAAATGGAGCAAGCTAACGAGATTCAGGACTTGAAGTTCAGTTCTAATTGTACCTTTATGGAATTGAAATAACACCAGGTTCAGTCCAAATAATACCATCATGGGTTCTAATTGTACCTTTATGGAATTGAAATGTGTATAAAGTTGGCATGACCGAACATGTAGGCAAAGTTCTAATTGTACCTTTATGGAATTGAAATAAAAAAACGGGGTATTTAATTATTTTTAATACATAGTTCTAATTGTACCTTTATGGAATTGAAATTGCACAGAGACATCTGCTCGGAATGGTCTTGAACTGTTCTAATTGTACCTTTATGGAATTGAAATGGATTCCGATCCGCTGGCATGTAAGATGTGTGCCGTTCTAATTGTACCTTTATGGAATTGAAATTTTTGCGCATATAGAAGCTGCTGCTGTCCTCCTGGAGTTCTAATTGTACCTTTATGGAATTGAAATGGCGATATCCTGTGCCACAACATTGAGGACTATGAGTTCTAATTGTACCTTTATGGAATTGAAATAGAGTCAGAACACCAAACAATTCGGTAGAAAGTTTTGTTCTAATTGTACCTTTATGGAATTGAAATCCATTTCCCCCTATAATGATACTAAGCAGTAGTCAAGTTCTAATTGTACCTTTATGGAATTGAAATAACACAAAGTTGAGAAAGAAAACCAAAGCCAATGTGTTCTAATTGTACCTTTATGGAATTGAAATTCTAATACAGAAGTAGTCTTTAGTACTATCTTATGTTCTAATTGTACCTTTATGGAATTGAAATCATCAATCTGAGACTTGTAAAGACCGAACTCAGGTTCTAATTGTACCTTTATGGAATTGAAATTAGTCACTCTCGGTAGCATTGATTGTAATAACGTTAGTTCTAATTGTACCTTTATGGAATTAATTCAGAAGTACTGTCTTATACGTGAAAAAGTTGTCACCTTTAGGATGGTTAAACTAAATTTGTTACTATCTATTTTTCTTATCACTAAATGAGTTACGCATTTTTATTTTTATCACTATATGGGTTGTCAGCGGATACCCATTATACCTAACTAGGTTACTCTTTTTAAGGAGCTATCCCTAGAAAGGTTACGGTGATGATATTCTTTCAAATGCAAAGATACACATTTTCAACTAATTAGAAGAATTTTCCCAAGGATTTTTCCACATTTTCTGCTGTGGCCCCACTTGAGTATGTGCAACTGATGGTGTTTGATTACCGATACTCATATGCGGTCTTTCGTCGTTATAAAACGCAATAATCCTGGTCAGTTCCTTCTTACATACTTTACGAGTAGGAATTGTCATTCTATAAAGCCATTCTGTTTTTAAAATGCCGTTTGCACGTTCTGCTATAGCATTCTCCAAAGGATCTCCTGTTTGAGTCATACTTATTTGTGAGCCATGACTTTTTAGGATAGATACATAATTCTGACTGCAATACTGGCTTCCTCTGTCAGAGTGATGAATGAGTCCTTTTGCAGTTTCTTCATCAATGCTTTTATATGCCATTTTAAGCGCTTCTAATGGATATACAGTTTCTAATGTTGGACCAACAGCCCATCCAACGATTTTATGGGAATACAGGTCTGTTATAAGCGAGAGATAGCACACACCTTCATTGGTTTCAACATAGGTGATGTCACTTGCCCAAATCTGGTTCGGATGGGTAGGAACTACTCCCTTAATCAGGTTTGGGTATTTGCGATAATTATGGTCGGAATCTGTTGTCTTATAGCGCCTACGGCGCTTTATACGTACCATGAGTCCATGCTTACGCAGCATCTCAATAAATGCGTCACGACCAGGGAAGCAGCCAGTATCCTCAAACATCTGTTTCAATATGGCATGCAACTTTGCAGCTCCTAAGCCAGGATTCGACTTACGATACTCACGTGCCTTTTCAATGATGATAGACTCAATGGCCTCTTCAGCAAAGCCGTCAGAGACATTGCGCTTATTATATGCTTGCCGGGTGAAACCAAACAGCCCGCATAGAGTGCCTAAACCTTGGCTCTGGCACTCTGTGCGGAGCAAGCTTACTGTTTGGTACCAGATTTTTTTCTCACAGGAATATTGAAGGTTTCTTCTGCGAGGTCAATCATGGTGGAGAATGCCTTAGAGCGAAGCTTCTCTAACTCCAAAGCCTTGCGGAGACGCTTAATCTCTGCATCTTTCTCTTTCAACTGTTCATTTGTTGTCTTTGCCATATCGTCACGGTTTTGGTCTTCTGGCGGCAAAGATAACAAATCTTTTTCATTTAAGAACTTATCCATCCAAGAAAATAGCACTGTACGACTGCTTATATAGTATTTCTTGATGATTTCTTCTGCTGGGAGCCCACTCTCCATATACTCTCGAACTATCATGATACGATCATCATCTGTAAAAGAGTAGCTATTCAACTCTACCTCACGGGTCTCAAACCAACCAGTGTCCTCATTATACACACGTTCAATTCTTGTCTTACGTTTCATTGTCACTTCTGTTTGTTCCTAAGTGACAACCTTTTTCAGGGAAGTACATTCTTAAAACTTAATATTTGTTATACATTGAGGTTTATTCGCTTTTTCCAATAAAATGTTATACCTTTGTGGGCTCATAATAACTAACAAATAATATCAAAATGAATTTTTACAAGACATTAGGACTGAAAAACAGTCGTATTGACGTGGCTGATGCCTTGAGAGGATTGGCCGTAGCAGGTATTATTCTCTATCACTCTGTGGAGCATTTCAATATGTACGATGGAAGCATAGCGCATGCTTATACGCTGGGATGTGATGATTGGATGGCAGGTGGATGCATCGGTATTGAGTGAGGTGTATGGAAATATGTATAATGGTCATCAGCACGGCAGCTTCCTGGAGAATGCCTATGGCAACCTGCGATACGGACAGGTGGCTACCTATTACTGGTGCCTGATGAAGGGAAGACATACGCAGACTATCTGCCTCTTCATACTCGGAATGCTGGTGGGTAGAAAGCGTTGGTTCTACAATGAGAACAACAACCTGGCTTTGTGGAAGAAGGTGCTGGCGGTTTCCATCTTGGTATTGATTGTGGGTGGCATCGCTGATGTGCGCCACATGGAAACATGGAACAATTGGCTTTATCCTATCTACAACTTCTTCATCCTCTCGTTTGTAGTATCAGGATTCGTTTTGTTGTGGTACGGAAAGAAATGGTTCAGAAAGGGATTGTCGTTCCTGCGCCAGTTTGGCAAGATGAGTCTGACCAATTATTTCCTCCAGTCTATCATCGGTTGCGGACTGTTTGCCTATTATGGTTTCAATCTCCAGACAAAGCTTGGTATCACCTACGCCTTTTTTGTGGGTATTGCCATGGTGGTAGTACTATGCCTCTTCTCCAACCTTTGGCTCAAGTATCACTCCCATGGTCCTTTCGAGGGAATATGGAAGAAACTGACCTGGATTAAATTCTAAAACTTTAAGATTTTGAGATAAAAAAAGGTGTGTCATAAATCCATGATACACCTTTTTTTATCTCTTATTGATCCTTTCTGAATATTTTATCCACGACAATGGCGATGGCGCTAGACACGATTTCCTTGAATTCCTGGAAGATGTTCTTCATGGTGCGGCTTTTTTAATCTGTCATGCTCACTATAAAACTTTCATGATGTTCGAAGGTGGGCGCTGCGCCATGAGTTCCTGCTTCATATAATCCATGTAGGGCGCTACATGCTGATAATAATGGTAATAACCCGGACAGAGATAGTTGAGACCGGAATCGCCATACTTATTAATGCGGCTTATCAGAAGGTAAAAGTAGTTACAGGCATATCCTTCTTTTACTAATAAATGTTATATTCCCACCATTCTTTTCCCTAATCATTTGTTCTCTCCCGAATTTACAGTACTTTTGCAGAAAGTATCTAATTAAAGATTAAAAGTGCGATTTAAAATAATGTATAGATTATGCAATACAAGAATATCATATTCGATTTAGGTAATGTCCTGGTGAAGCTCAATCCGGAAGGATGCATCGGGGCTTTCAAGGCGATAGGTATGGGGGAACTGGCTAATCCGAATCCCCAGAGTGAAGGGATGAAGCTGATGAGCAAACTGGGTGTGGGAATGATTACCACCGAAGCATTCTGCGATGCAGCCCGTGAGTTGACAGGAGCAGATGTGACGAATGAAGAAATCATTGATGCTGCCAACAAGATGCTGGTGGAGATTCCTGATGAGAAAAAGGAGCGACTCCTGCAGTTGAAGAAAGCTGGTTATCGCCTCTTCCTCTTGAGCAATACCATTGATATACATTGGGATTATTGCGTGGAGCATCTCTTCCCTTATCAGAACTATGGGGTAGAGGATTATTTTGAGCACTGTTTCCTCTCTCAGCGAATGCATCTGGCTAAGCCTGATGCCCACATCTATGAGGAGGTAATCAGGCAGGCGAACATCAATCCCGATGAAACCCTCTTCATCGATGATCTGAAGGAAAACTGTGAGGCTGCCGAGAAACTGGGCATCCATACCTTCCAGAACGTGAAGTTCGATGATTGGCTTTCACTTCGATTCTGACTTCTTATCATCTGACAGGAAGCCCTATCTTGTTACACACATAATAAAGCGAGAAAAATGATATATATAAATTATTGCCACAAAAACAATATATCCGATAGCAAAATGTCATTTTCAAGGCTAAAAACAAGTGGTTGACCCATATCAAGAAAAACATATTGCAATGATATTTCTCGGCAAAAGATGCCGTTATTCGATAAAAAAGTGTTAACTTTGCACTCGTGTTTAAGGAATAACAAATAATAAATTTTAAAAAGGTTAATAATTATGATGACTATTTTTACAATGGCTTTCGCCGCAGTTATGTTTTCAGGTATGGTTCTTTGCATGGGCATGTTCTTGAAACACGTAGTAAACTCAATTCCAGAAATGACTAACATGAGCCATTCTGTTAGCTTGAGCAAGTAAGAATAGAACATACGATATACATAATATATATATGTGAATCACTTTAGAAATAGAGAGAGATTTATATAAAGATGAGGGTGCGTCATAAGTCTGTGACGCACCCTCTTTTATTTTTTATTTATCCTTTCTGAAGATCTTATCCACGACTATAGCAATGGCGCCATCGCCGGTTACATTGCAGGCGGTGCCGAAACTGTCCATCGCAATATAGAGGGCTATCATAAGTGCTTGCATATCAGCATTGAAACCTAAAACTGAGGCTAGCGGACCTAGCGCTGCCATGACGGCTCCTCCCGGAACTCCTGGAGCTGCTACCATGCAGATGGCGAGCACGAAGATGAAATTGAGAAAGAGGGGGAGATTGCACGGCATACCATTGATGAGACAGATGGTGAGCGCACAACAGGTAATCTTCATCATTGATCCCGAGAGATGGATGGTGGCACAGAGCGGAATGGTAAATCCGGCAATGCCATCGGTGACGCCGTTTTTCAAGGTCTGCTTCAGAGTTACCGGAATGGTGGCTGCTGATGATGATGTGCCAAGTGCCGTGAAGTAGGCTGGCAACATATTGAGCAACAGCTTAAAAGGATTCTTGTGGGACAAGCCGCCAGCCAACAGATATTCGTAAAGTAAGATGACGATATGAAGTACGAGAATCACGAGGATAATCTGTGCGAAGACCAGCAGAATATGGTAGGCTTCGCCCGAGAAAGTCATGCCCAGGAAGATGCCGAAGATATAAAGGGGCAGTAGGGGAATGATGACTTTGGCGATGACACCTGATACGATTTCCTTGAATTCCTGAAAAACGTTCTTCATGGTGCGGCTACCTTTGTGGGCAATGCCCAGTCCGGCAATGAACGAGAATACAAGTGCACTCATCACATCTACCATGGCAGGTATCTTGATTTCGAAGAAGGGCTTGAGTTCTTCAGCCTTATCTACTGCCACATGGGCAGAATTGGCAATCATGTGTGGGAAGAGTGCCGAGCCTGTGCCATAGGCAAGAAGACCCGCCAGGATGGTGTCGGCAAAGGCGATGCCCACAGTGGCAAGGAGGAGTTTTCCGGCTCCGTGACCGATGTCGGCAATGGCTGGTGTTACGAGACCGATGATGATGAGCGGTATCATAAAGCCCAGAAACTGGCTGAAGATGCCGTTGAAGGTGAGAAACGCTCTGACGGCCGCTTCATTGAAGAAATTGCCGAAGATTACACCCAACAGGATGGCAATGATGATTCTTGCCAAAAGTGGCATTTTGATTCTTTTCATATTCGTAAAATTGCTTTTTGCTTGCAAAGGTACGATATTTCTGACTTTTTTCCAAGTATTTTGCTGTTTTTTTAGAATCTGTCATGCTTACTGTACAACTTTCATGATGTTCGAAGGTGGGCGCTGCGACATGAGTTCCTGCTTCATGTAATCCATGTAGGGCGCTACATGCTGATAATAATGGTAATAACCCGGACAGAGATAGTTGAGACCGGAATCGCCATATTTATCTTTCATGAAGCGGTTCTTTGGGCATTCTCCATGACAGGCAAACTCCATGTCACACTCCTTGCACTGTCGTGGAAGAGAACTGTGTTTCAGACGGCTGAACTCCTGTTGCTGCTCGCCATAAAGCATGTCGATGAGCGAATGGTCACGGATATTGCCCAACTTATACTCCGGAAAAACAAAGTGGTCGCAGGAATAAACATCGCCATTGTGCTCCATCACTCCCGCATGACCGCATTCCTTGGAATAAGCACAGATGCCGGGAGAAATACCCATCCAGTTTGCCAGTGTGCAGTCGAAAATCTCAACGAAGATTTTGCCCACATCCTTCCGAACCCATTCATCGAAAATTGCACAGAGAAAGTAGCCCCACTGCTCCGGCGCAACCGATGCCTCGCTCAGAGAAATCTCAACCTTGTCGGCAAGACTTGCCAGGGTACGGCCATCCTCATGTCGGGTCAGTCGCTCAACGATAGGTGTGAACTGCAGAAACTGACAGCCGTTTTCCTTGAAGAAGCGGTAGAACTCCAGCGGATGATTGGCATTATAGGCATTCACCACCGCCATCGCATTCCATTCTACCCCGTGTTTCTTCAGCAGTTTGATGCCTTGCATCACCTTCTTCCACGATGGTTTTCCCGCAGCCGTCAGCCGGTAATGGTCATGATCAGGCTGCGGACCATCGATAGAGATGCCTACCAGCCAATGGTTCTGGGCGAAAAACTCGCACCATTCATCGGTCAGCAACGTGCCGTTGGTCTGAATTACGTTGTCGATGCGCCTGCCTCCAGCATACTTTTGCTGTAGGGATAAAGCCTTGCGGTAGAAGTCGATGGAGCGCAGCAGAGGCTCGCCACCATGCCAGGTGAAGAGCACCTGGTTCATGGTTTGCGCCTCAATATATTTTCGGGTAAACTGTTCCAGCATCTCATCGCTCATCAGATGTCGCTGAGCAGTGGGATAGAGCTTGTTCTTCTCCAGATAATAACAGTATTTGCATGCCAGGTTGCAATGGGCACCCGCAGGCTTCAGCATTACATACAGTGGCTTGGCAAAGGGATTTGCTATGTTGTCGTTTATCATTTTTTCTTGAATCTAGTTGTAATCTCTATCTCTCTGTAACCGGGAGATAAAATCAGAACTTTGGCAGCGTAATTTCGAAATCCTTGCTGTCTCGATGCTCCTTTCTGATGGCAGCCAGGAGTTCGGTAAGAATCTTAGGATGTTCTGCCGCCACATTATGGTCTTCGTGGATATCGGAAGCCAGATTATAGAGCCGCGGCTCGCCTTTTACTACCACCAGTTTCCAGTCGCCCTTTCTCACGCCAATCTGGTCGGTTTCGTGAAATTCCCAGTACAGGTAATCGTGATGTTTCTGCTCTGCATCCTTGCCCAGAAGGGTAGGAGCGATAGAGATTCCGTCGAAACCATCACCAGCCAACTTCCTGTTGGTATAGCGCTTGGCAAAGTTTCTGATGCCTGCCAAATCGCAGAAAGTAGGCAGCAGGTCGTAAAAGGCAAACTGGGTATCGTTCACCGCTCCTGCCTTGATATGCTCAGGCCACCAGGCGATAAATGGTATACGGATGCCGCCTTCGTAGCACTGGCGCTTCAGACCTTTCAACTTACCGTCGCGACCGAAGAACTCTGGATCAGCACCACCTTCTTCATGCGGCCCGTTATCTGAAGTAAAGATGACAACGGTATTCCTGTCGAGTCCCTTCTCCTTCAGCTTGGCGAAGATTTCGCCCACATACTGGTCCAGTCGGGTAATCATTCCGGCAAACTGTGCATGGGTATGAACCGCAGCGTTGTATCTCGAATCTTCCCATCCGCCCCAGGTTTTATCGGTAAAGAACTGTTTCTGGTAATTTTCTAGAATAGAGTCTTCCGGCTGGGCCAGTTCGGCATGCGGCAGGGTATAGGTAAGGAATCCTACGAAAGGATGTTCCTTATCCTGTCTGTCAATCCATTCCAGTGCCTTATCGTGGATGATGCGGGCAGAATACTGTTTGCGCTTGAAATAATCCTTGCCGAACATCGGATGCTGGATGTTCTGTTCCATTACCTCTCTTACCACCGCTGTATCTCCCATTGCACGACTGTAGCGGTTCAGGAAGTTAGGATAATAGAGATGAGCCTGAAACTGGCAGATATAGCCATAGAATTCGTCCACGCCACGCTTGTCGGGAGTAGAAGCCGAACCTTCATATCCGCCAGCCCATTTCCCGAATACGCCGGTTCTATATCCTTCGTTCTTCATGATTTCGGGCAGAATCTTATGCTGCGGGTCGTAAGGTTCCTGTCCTACGACAGAATACTCCTCGTTGTTGCCATATTTTACCATTGGCACACCTCTCCAGTATTCCTTGTTTCCACGCACATGTGTATGTCCCGTATGCTGACCAGTCATGAGGGTAGCTCTCGACGGAGCCGAGACGGGAGAACCGGCATAAGCCTGGGTGAATCTCATTCCCTCCTGTGCCATCCGGTCTATATTAGGCGTGTGTATATAAGGTTGGCCGTAGCAAGCCAGATCGCCATATCCCATGTCGTCACACAGTATGAAGAGAATGTTGGGTGGGGTGTTTTGGGCGAAGAGAGATAGCGGCAAGGCTTGCAGGGCAGCCATCGCCAGCAAAGATCGGTTGAAAGGTTGATAATTATTAGCCATAATGTTTTGTATTAAGTTATATCTTGCAAAGGTACGCTGAATATTCGTAATTACCAAAAATTTCGGGATTTTTCTTAAGAGTATTTCTCTTATTCTTCATAAAGAAACAGTGCCCTTCCTGTTTCACGACAGAAAGGGCACACAACCTAGTCTATTCTCGTACATGATGTGTTGACATAACATAGAATAGTTGATTTCTTATGAATTGATTACTTAAAAAGTTTACCTCTTCAAGTTTGGGTTCTTCTCAACCTCAGTTGTTGGATAAGGGCAGTAAATACTATTCTCACCCTGCCAAGTGCTATTCTTAACAGACACACTTTCCTTAACCTTAACTTCATTGCCCTTAGCATCCTTTGCAACAACGATAGGAGCATTAGCAACGCGGTAGTCGAAGTTTTTCTTGAGTTCGTCCATACGGAGCTCGTCTGCACGGCGGGTAACCATCTGTGTCCACTGACCGGCAACCTCCCAACCATGCTCAATGTAGCAAGCATCAGCAAGCTGATCAGCACTCATAGCGTCAATCTTAACAGTTGTACCATCGCTAAGAGTTACGTTCTCGTAGTCTGTAACGGCACGTTTACGAACCTGCTTTAAGTACTTCTTTGCATCTGTCAAGTCCATACCTGCACGGGCTGCACTCTCAGCATACCAAAGTAAAACCTCAGAATAGCGGATCAGACGGTGACGGCGTCCGTTAGTCATGTTGGTATAGTTAGGCTTCGTATAGTCGTAAGGCTGCTTGAGCTCTACATTAGAATCAGAAGGGTCGCAATTGGTCGTGTAGATAGAGAACATAGGGTGGTTAGCTTCTACGAAAGGCTTGCCCTTGAAGAATTTATGGCTTTCGTAAATACCATTTTCCTTTCTGATAGTTCTGTCACCTTCCTTCATGTCACCGGCAGCTATCTTGCCAGACTCTTCCTTGATAGTTGCGTCAAGTTTCTTAATCTGTTCCTCTAATTTCTTGGAATCTTTTTCCATTTCGATAGCTTCCCAAACATCTTCTGGAGAGATCTCCCACCAATAAACCGACTTGTAAATCTCAGTACCTTTTTGGAAAGTTACCTTTGGTGCATAGATAGCATCCTTACGAGGACCTTCTGGGAATTTTGTCCAGAATTTGATTTCACCCCAAGAGTCACCCCAGCCGCCGTCACCGAGACCTTCGAAACGGTTGCATGATGTCAACTCAGAATCATGATCCCAAGAACCGTTTGCCCAGTTGTTGTCGATACCAACAAGAGTTTCCTTGTTGTAGTTGTGGGCAATAGAATATACATGGCTCCAGTTATCATCGAGATAGAAACCATATGTGCTGTTGTTATCGATTACAGCCTTAGCTTTTTCTGCAGCAAGTTGGTAATAGGCTCTGCCTTTATTGAGAGGGTAACCTGCCATTGCCATATATACAGCAGAAAGGGTAGCTTGTGTAGCCTGCTTTGTAACCCATGCATCAATACCATCGTGATTACGTGGTGCTGATTCGTATTTGATAGGTAGCAACTTTTCTGCTTCCTCCAAATCCTTTGCAATCTGATCATATACTTGCTCTACGCTTGAAAGTCCGCAGTCCTGAACTGAAAGACTAGTGGATGTAATCAATGGTAAAGGGCCAAAGACACGAACGATATAGAAGTAGCCGTAAGCACGCCAATAAAGCGCATTACCACGGGCGATGTTCTTCTCTACTTCTGATGTAGGGGTTTTGTCTGCACCTTCAAGAACGAAGTTACATGCCTTGATAAGACCATAGTGCTGATTCCAAGCATCTGTAACACCCTTGTTGGCACCATCAGAACTGAAACCATCGAGGGCTGCTACTGCCTGCTTGTTTGAACCTGGATTGGCGGTCATGTCGTCACCCTGCCACTGTGGGTACATAGGGTTGGTCCAACTCTGTGTCTGGTTCAGTTTCTCGTATATGGTGTTGATACTATTGTCAAGGTCAGCCTGGCAGGTGAAGTAGTTGTCTGGAGCCATCTGGCCTTTAGGATCTTCATCAAGAAATCCGCTGCATGAAGTGGTTGCTGCAAGCAATGACGCTGCAAGAAAACAGCCTAAATATATCTTTGTTTTCATATTTTATTCAATATTTTGGTTATTAGAATACTTTATTTTATCATACAAGCTCCGATTAGAAGTTCATACGAACACCAAAGGTGAAAGTACGTGGGTTAGGATAAACACCCATATCAATACCATTGTTGTTATCGACGTTCTTGTCGCTGAATGAAGCTCCAGCTGGATCCATACCCTTATAGCTTGTGATGGTGAAGAGGTTCTGGCAAGAAAGTGTCAGGCGAAGGTCTGCAAACTTAAGCACTGAACGTGGGAAAGTATAACCAATGCTGATATTCTCGCAGCGGAAGTAGTTAGCATTCTCAAGCCACTTGTCTGAATTGCCATAGGTTTTGTTCTCTGCACCGATTGTTGGCATTGTAACACCTACATTATCGAAGTAATCCTTATCGGTAACGAACATGGAAGCACCAACCTCGGCGTTCATTACGTAGCGAACGATATTCAGGCGCTTTGCACCAAAGGCTGCGTTGCAGAACATGTTGAAGTCCCAGTTCTTGTAGGTTACCGTATTGTTCCAACCGAATGTGAAGTCAGGATTTGAGTGACCGAGAATGAAACGGTCGGTACTTGCATCAGGATCAGTTGTAATTGTACCATTGCTCTTGTAATATGTATCTACCCACTGGCCCTTGTCGTTCTTCTGCAAACCTGCCCACTTGAAACCGTAGAATGTACCAATAGCTTCACCTTCCTGGATGATAGTACATGGGTCAACGGTACCTGGTGCAGGCTTCTCACCATAGAGGCGTGGAGTCTGTGCAGATAGCTTTGTTACCTCATTCTTCAGGTAGCTGGCATTGAGGCTAGAACTCCACTGCAAGTCCTTGGTCTGGATAATCTGGGCATTAATATTGATATCAAAACCCTTGTTGCTTACTTCACCTGCGTTGGTCCAGTATGTAACTCCACCAAGGTATCCTGTAGAAGACTGCTGGAGAAGAGCATCTGTAGTCTTCTTTGAGAAGTAGTCGATACCTACGCTCAAACGGTTGCCGAGGAATCCGAGATCAATACCGAAATCAAGCTGTTTAACCTTCTCCCATGTTAAGTCTGGGGTAGCAATGCCGCCTGCCCAGTAACCAGTATAGTTGGTGTTAGTACCATAGTTGAAAGAAGTTGCATTAAGACTTGCCAATGTTGAGTAAGGAGTAATGTTCTGATTACCGATAATACCCCAGCTGGCGCGGATCTTCATATATTCTACTGCATTTCTGATAGGTTTCCAGAACTTTTCGTTAGAAACGGTCCAAGCACCTGCAATTGATGGGAAGTACCCCCACTTCTTGTTGGTGAAACGGCTGGAACCATCGGCACGGAATGTACCGGTCAGCATGTAGCGGTCGGCATAGTTGTACATGACGCGGGCTACTCCAGAGAGCATGGTCCACTTACTGTAGCCATTGTCTGCATCACGGTTTGATGCATTCTTTACATTCCAGTAACCAAGAACTTCCTGTGCTACATTCTTACCTTCGATATTCATGGTGCGGGTTTCGTTACGAGTAGCCTCCCAAACTCCCGTTGCTGTCAGATTGTGCTCGCCCCATTTGCCCATGTAGGTCAAATTATTGGTACTTTGGAGAGCTATCACCTGTGCATTATTGTTGCTCATGTTGGTGCTACCTAATACCTTGGCTGATGACATATCATACCATTTGTAGTCGTTATAATCGACACCATTTGTAGTGGTGAATGTCAAACCTGGAAGAATGTTGAATTTCAAATCAACGTGTCCTGTAACCATATTGCGCTGGCGGTCGTTCTGATTCTGGTGAATCACACCATATGGGTTTTCCTGTATACAGTTGTATGGATCCTTATTGTAGTTACCTGCTGCAGTATACATTTCCATGGTAGGAGAGTAATTCAAACCTATCCAAATAGGGTTAGACTGATTCTGACCGAAACCTACACCGCTATTCTCTGTGCGAGCTAAGTTTGCATCAGCTGTTAATTCCAACCAATCGAAAAGTTTATTATGAATGTTCAGTTTTACTGCGTAACGTCTTGACTTGGTATCTCTTACAACACCTTCCTGATCCATATAGTTGGCAGAAAAGTAGGTCTGAGTCTGTTCGTTACCCTTAGAAACAGCTATCTTATAGTTCTGAGTAATACCGGTATGGAGCAACTGGTCCATCCAGTCGATGCCGGGATTAGCACCACTGATATAGTCTGCAAGTGCATCAGAGTCTGCACCCTTATAATGAACCAAAGCATTTGCATAGTCCTTGGTGCTCATCACTTCTGGTACATTATATGCATTAGAAAAACCGAAACTTGCATCGAATGTTACCTGTGTTGCGCCTGCCTTACCTGTCTTGGTCTGTACCATGACAACACCATTGGCACCGCGGGCACCATAGATGGCTGTAGAAGAAGCGTCCTTCAATACTTGGATGCTCTGGATATCTTCAGGGCTGATACCCTCAAGACCTGTCTCGCGAACGATACCATCTACTACGTAGAGAGGGTCGTTGCTCTTGTTTACGGAACTGGCACCACGTACACGAATCTTCATGGCTCCACCAGGAACACCGCTTGACATTACCTGCACACCAGACATACGTCCGTTGAGGGCATCCTCAACACGTGCAACAGGCTGGTCCTTGAAATTCTTGCTGTCCAAAACTGCCACAGAACCAGCCAAGTCAGCCTTCTTTACTGTACCGTAACCGATGACTACGGTCTCTTCAAGCATGTTGGCATCGTCCTGCAAAGTGATGTTGAGCGGACTACCGCTCCATGTGAGGGTCTGTGATTTGTAACCCACATAAGTGATGGTAAGTTTGGCACCCTTTTCGATGTTGCTGAGGGTGAAGTTACCATCCAGGTCAGTTACGGTTCCACCGGTCTTACCTTCGATTCTGATGGTAGCGCCGATGATAGGTTCTCCGGTAGCGTCTTTAACAGTACCTGTACATGAGTTTTGCTGCTGGGTAGCTGTAGCAATGGTAGAATTGCTTTGAGCAGCCAATGCAGAAACAGTGCAAAGAGGTGACATCGCACCTAAAAGCGCTGCAAAATACAAATTTGCTCTTTTGTTCATAGGGCTATTATTTATTGTTAGTTATAAAATTTTTCGTACTTCTTTCTAGTTATTAGAATGCTGAAACAGAGTTTATACAAGGGCATCCCTTTGCATCGTCGATTACGATGCGGATGCCACTTGTAGTAATCTTATCGAAGCGAAGTATTCGCTTGTAGCCGATAGTGGTAGTCTCTTCCTTAGGGTCGAGCCTTACCCAGTTCTTGCCTTGTTGGTAATAGATTGAGAAGGCTTTTACGCGCTGCCCCAGAGGTATGTATTCCTGAAGCATGAGGCGTGTGATAGATTTTGGCTTTCCGAGTTGAAACTCGATATAGGCATCTTTTTTCTTTTTAGAAGCCCAGAAGGTGTCATACTGGCCGTCTGTGATATTCTTGCCAATGTGCTTGCCTTGCTGACTGTCTACTTTAGGTGTGATGCCTTTCAGTAGATTGACCGATAATTCTTGTCGGATTTTCCTGTGGAAGTTTACTGCATTTGCAGAGTCGATAGGGTGGATGAGTCCATCCTTGTCTACCGGGAAGTTGAGTAACATGGTAGCGTTGTGTCCTACACTCTTGTAGTAGAGATTGCACAGGTCTTCAACGGTTTTTACCTTACTGTCTTCTTTCTCATGGTAGAACCATCCCGGGCGGATAGAAACATCGCACTCAGCTGGTGTCCACTGGTCGCCGTCTTCCCATCCAAACTGCAACTGTTTGTAGTCTTTGAAGCCTGGATAGACGGTGTTGGATGGTATTGTAGACCAGCAGGTCTCGCCTGCAAATCCATTTTCATTTCCTACCCATCGGCATCCCGGTCCGCCATCACCGAAAATAATGGCATTGGGTTGTAAGCTGTCAACAATTTCGAAAATCCTAGGAAAATTGTAGTAGTTCCTTCTGTCGATGGTTCTGCTTTCTTCGGCACCTCCGTACCAGCCGTCTCCTCCGTTGGCTCCGTCAAACCATACTTCGAAAAGTTCGCCGTAGTTGCTCAAAAGTTCCTTGAGCTGGCGCTGGTAGAGCTTCAGGTAGTAGGGAGAACCGTAGCTTGCCTGGTGTCTGTCCCAAGGCGAGAGGTAAACTCCGAATTTCAAACCGTATTTCTTACATGCTTGGGAGAGTTCTCCTACCACATCACCTTAACCATTCTTATAAGGTGTGTTGCGGATGCAGTAATCTGTGGTGCGTGTAGGCCAGAGGCAGAAGCCGTCGTGATGTTTGGCTGTAATGATGACTCCTTTCATGCCCGCAGCAACCAGGGTTCTTGCCCATTGTTCGCAATCCAGTTTCTTAGGATTGAAGGTCTTTACATCCGAATTTCCGTATCCCCATTCCTTATCATTGAAGGTGTTGAGGCCGAAATGGATAAAAGCATAGGTTTCCAGTTTCTGCCATGCCATCTGCTTGGCGGTTGGCACAGGTTGGATGGGATCTACCTGGCTGTAGTTGCGCTGGGCGGCAGCTGTTATGGCTGCCAGCCCCAGGCATAGTGCAACAAGAAGAGACTTCTTCATACTTAAAATAGGTTTTGTATTGGTTGTTTAAATTCCTTATTTGTCGATGTTCTCATTCAGAAGCCGGTATCTTGCCATCAGACAGGCTCCCGTGATTCCTGCAAGACCTTTCAGACTTGAGGTAACGATTTTAGAATCCTCATTCATGATGTTGAGAGAGAATTTCTTGATACCCATCTTTACCGGTAGCGTGAGGTAGTCGCCTGTAACCGACATTTCTCCTCCGATGACCAGCATTTCTGGGTTGAAGATGTTGATGACTCCTGCCAGCTGCTTGCCAAGTTCATCTGCTATGCGCTGCAGTGTGGCAAGACTCAGTACATCTTCCTTTGCTATGGCGTCCAGGATATCCTGGAGTGATAGGTCTTCATTCTTTTTCAGAACTCTTTCAGAGAGGATGGAAGTCTTTCCTTCCTTTATCTTCTCGATGAGTTTCCTTTTGAGTGCTCTGCCCGAAACTTCTGTTTCTATGCAACCAATCTTGCCGCAGTGGCAGATGATGTTGTTGTTGTAGGCAGTCATGTGACCGAATTCGCCAGAATATCCCGACTTGCCGTAATAGAGTTTGCCGTCGATGATGATTCCGATTCCGATGCCCCAGCATACGTTCACGAAGATGGCGTCTTTCAGGCCTTTGCACTGTCCCTTAATCAACTCAGCGAAAGCCATGCTCCGGGTATCATTCTCGATACATACAGGTAGCTGTATGAGCTGGGTCAACTTGTCGGTCAATGATTCTTTCAGGAAGGTGAACATGTTGTAGGCATTTCCCTGTACAGGATTCACGCGTTCAGCCACGTTCACGCAAACTTGAAGTATTTCTTCTCTTGAAACAGGAAGGCTTTCGATAAACTCATTGATGATTCTGCTTATCTCTTCCAGGTTTTCAGGAGAGTTCTCATATACGTAAGGCACTCTTGTTTTTTCGGTAATCAGATTGCCTGCGAAGTCGCTTGCTGCAAGTGCCAGGCAGTTCATCTCAGGATTGACGCCGATGAAGTAGCCTGCTGTTGGAACGAGGTCGTAAACCATCGGGATGCGTCCCGAAGAATTGTCTTTCTTTCCAATCTCTCTGGCGAGTCCTTCTTTTATCAACTCGTTGAGGGCACTTGTTGTTGTCGGTAAGCTAACTCCGATAGCCTTCGACATCTCTGGGATGGTGGAGGCTCCGTGAGAGATAAACTGCTCCAGGAGCTTGCCCTGAGCTGAGGGCTTTTTATTTATCTTTCTAAGATATTTTATTAAGTCAGCTTTCATAACTAATATTTTTTAGTTGCAAAGATAAGATTTTTCTGTATTGGTGCAATATTTTTGCTGTTAATAAAACTTAAACGGCGAAAAATAGTATACTTTTCGTCGTTTTCGGACATCTTGTTTTCTTCTATACCTTATTATATATAGAGAGGTTGGATACGTAAGTGCACAAAAGGGGGTTACACTTAATCGGCATCAGATGCGAACAAAGTACAGGTATTTCAGCCGTAAGGAGACTTAAAGTATAAAAAATGTTTTTGTTTTAGAAATATTAACGCTATTTTCATTGTTGTGTTTGATAAAACTAGTAACTTTGCAAAATAAAATATTTTAGTAACGAACCGAGCGTTAATAAAGAATTTAATAAATGGGAGTTCGTATAGCTCCTCGTTATTTTCGATTTTAACCTATTAATTAAAAAAAGTATGGAATACGATGTAAAGTCTTTAGTGATTGGCTTGGATTTGGGTGGAACCAATTCCGTTTTCGGCATCGTTGATGGGGACGGAGAAATAATAGCTACAACCTCTATCAAGACCCAGGCATTCCAACGCGTGGAACAATACGTGGAGGAATCGGTAAAAGCTGTGATGCAGATAGCAGAACAGGTAGGTGGTATGGAGAAAATTCGTGCTATGGGCATTGGTGCGCCTTGTGGTAACTATTACAAGGGGACCATTGAAAATGCAGCAAACCTGGTATGGGCTAAGGGTATTGTACCGCTGGCTGACATGTTCTCAAAGAAACTGGGCATTCCGGTTGCTATTACCAATGATGCAAATGCGGCTGCTATGGGAGAAATGAAATATGGTGCTGCGGTTGGCATGAAAAACTTCGTAGAACTCACTCTCGGAACAGGCGTAGGATCGGGTATCGTGGCTAACGGGCAGCTGATTTATGGCTGCGACGGTTTCGCCGGTGAGTTGGGACACATGGTAGTGGATCCTGACGGTAGACCATGCGGCTGTGGCAGAAAGGGCTGTCTGGAGACCTACTGTTCGGCTACAGGCGTGGTCCGTACTACCTTGGCCATGCTCGAAGCATCAACCGTGGCAACTGAGCTGAGAAATATTCCAAGGGAAGAAATTTCATCTTATGTGGTTTATAAGGCAGCCATGGCAGGAGATACACTGGCACGGGAAGTGTTCAGACAAACCGGTACAAGAATCGGCAAGGCCTGTGCAGAGATAGCTACCTTTCTGAGCCCGGAGGCTTTTATCTTCTTTGGAGGATTGGCGCAGGCTGGCGATCTGCTCTTCCGTCCTATCGAAGAAGCATATAACGAGCATGTACTCTCTTTATATAAAGGTAAGGCTAAGTTCCTGATGAGTGGACTGGATGGTGCCAAGGCGGCCATCCTGGGTGCTGCGGCAATGGCATCTGAACTCTAATCCGTCATTTTAAAAAAAGAAAATATAACCTATTTAAATATAGATAAAGATATGAGACTCAATCTTAGTTCGCAAATCGTACTCAATAAAGTACCTGTAGAGTTCTACAAGCCAAAGACGACTGTAGAATACTCTGAAATTTCCAGAATGGAGAAGATTCATACAGATATCTTTGCCTCTATGTCAGAAGGTGCCAGTCATGTAGCTGATAAAATAGAAGCTGGTATCAAGGCTGCACAGCAGGAAGGCAAATTCTATGTGATGGCGCTGGGTGCCGGTTCTTCTCTCTATTCTGTATACGATGAACTCGTTCGCCGTTACAACGAGAAGACTCTGAGCTTCCGTAATGTTGTTGTATTCAATGCATACGAATATTATCCGCTCCAGAAGGACAGCTCTCTCCGTACCATCAACCAGTTGAAGGATCGTTTCCTCAATCATGTGGATGTGGCTGAGAAGAACATCTTTACACTGGATGGTTTTGTGGCACAGGATGCCGTACAGGACAGTTGCCGTCTTTATGAGCAGCGTATCAAGACCTTTGGCGGTCTCGATGTAGCCCTCCTAGGTGTAGGCCGTTCGGGTAATATTGCTGCCAACGAGCCAGGTTCGGGCATCCAGTCGATGACCCGTATCATCCTCATCGGCAATACCTCTCGCGAAGAGATGGAGAACAGTGAGCAGACCAAGGAAACCATTCCTCCATGTTCGCTCACCATGGGTATCGCTACCTTACTATCAGCCAAGAGCATCTATCTGACAGCCTGGGGCGAAGAGAAGGCAGAGATTATGCAGAAGGTGGTGGAGAACTCTATCACAGATACCCTGCCGGCATCATTCCTTCAGACTCATCCGAATGCTCATGTTGTCATCGACCTGGGTGCAGCTCACCATCTGACGCGTATCGAGCATCCATGGCTCGTAACTTCATGCCAGTGGAGTGATAAACTGGTGCGTTCGGCACTGGTATGGCTCTGCCAGAAACTCGGTAAGCCTATCCTGAAGTTGACCAATAAGGATTATAATGAGAACGGACTGAGCGAACTTCTGGCTCTCTATGGCTCAGCCTATAATGCCAATATCAAGATTTTCAATGATTTGCAGCATACCATTACCGGATGGCCAGGTGGTAAGCCGAATGCCGATGATACCTATCGCCCGGAGCGTGCAACTCCATTCCCTAAGAAGGTTATCGTATTCTCTCCACACCCAGACGATGATGTTATCTCAATGGGAGGAACTATCCGCCGACTGGTACAGCAGAACCATGATGTGCATGTAGCTTATGAAACATCAGGAAACATTGCTGTGGGTGATGAGGAAGTAACAAGATTCATGCACTTTATCAATGGTTTCAACCAGCTTTTTGCAGACTCAAAAGACAGCATCATCTCTAATAAATATAAGGAAATCAAGACCTTCTTTGCCAAGAAGAAGGAGAGTGACTTTGATACAAGAGACATCCTGACCATCAAGGGACTGATCCGCCGTGGTGAGGCTCGTACCGCTTGTACTTATAATGAAATTCCGCTTGACCATGTCCACTTCCTCGACCTGCCATTCTATGAGAGCGGCAAGATAGAAAAGTTGCCAATGACCGAGAAGGATGTGGAGATAGTGAGAGCTCTGTTGCAGAAGGTGCAGCCGCATCAGATTTATGTTGCCGGCGACCTTGCTGACCCTCACGGAACCCACAAGAAGTGTACTGATGCCGTTCTGGCAGCTATCGACGAAGAGAAGAAAGCGGGTGCAGAATGGTTGAAGGACTGTCGCATCTGGATGTATCGTGGTGCCTGGGCAGAATGGGAGATTGAGAATATCGAAATGTGTGTTCCATTGAGCCCTGAGGAGTTGCGGGCAAAGCGTAACTCTATTCTCAAGCATCAGTCGCAGATGGAGAGTGCTCCTTTCTTGGGTAATGATGAGCGCCTGTTCTGGCAGAGAGCCGAGGACCGTAACCGTGCTACTGCATCGCTCTACGACCAGTTGGGTCTGGCATGCTATGAGGCCATGGAGGCTTTCGTGGAGTACAAACCATTGTAATACCTTATTAATATATTTAAATCATGGCAAAGTTCAATCGTTTATTAGGATCGTTTGTAGCCTGTGCGGCGATGCTTGGTGGTATCTCCTCTCCGGCATCTGCTGCCGATATTAATATTATCCCGATACCGGTGAAGACTCAGGTACAGAAAGGGGAGTTCGTATTGCCACAGAAGGTGGTAATCGCTTACCAGACGGCTGAAGGCAGAAATATCGCCCAGTACATGGCAGACAAACTGAAGGCTTCTACAGGTTATGAGGTGACGGTAGGTGGAAAGAAGGGGAATATCTCTATACAGATTTCTCCTTCGCTGAAAATAGCCGAGGAAGGTTATCGCCTTACCGTAACCGCCAAGGGGGTTGTTATCAAGGCGAAGACCGCCAAGGGCGCCTTCTACGGTATGCAGAGTTTCATGCAGTTACTCCCTGCCCAGATAGAGAGCGCAACCCGGGTGGATGGGGTGAAATGGGTAGCACAATGCTGTGATATCCAAGATGCTCCACGCTTCGGCTACCGTGGATTCCATCTCGATCCATGCCGCCATTTCATTTCTGTCGAGAATGTGAAGAAGCAACTGGACCTGATGTCTATGTTCAAAGTGAACACCATGCACTTCCATCTGACGGAAGATCAGGGCTGGCGTATCGAAATCAAGAAATATCCTAAACTTACTTCTGTGGGCAGTATCCGTACCGAGGGCGATGGCTCTCTTTATGGCGGTTTCTATACCCAGGAGCAGATTAAGGAAATAGTGGATTATGCTGCCAAGCGCTATATTACCGTGATTCCGGAAATCGACCTTCCTGGTCACATGATGGCAGCTATCTCTGCTTATCCTTATCTTTCATGCAAAGGTGAGCAGTGGTCGTTGAGAACTGTTTGGGGTGTAGAGGATATCGTGATGTGTCCGGGCAAGGAAGATATGTTCCGCTTCCTGGATGACATCTTTAGTGAGATTGTTCCTCTCTTCCCTGGTAAGTACTTCCACATCGGTGGCGACGAGTGTCCGAAAACTAGTTGGAAAAACTGCCCTGCTTGTCAGAAACGTATTCAGACTGAGGGCTTGCAGGCAGAAGGAAAGCATTCGGCAGAGGAAAGACTGCAGAGCTACGTTATCAAACGCATAGAGAAAATGCTGGAGAAACGTGGCAGAAAGATTATCGGATGGGACGAGATTCTGGAAGGCGGATTGAGTGAGAATGCTACCGTGATGTCATGGCGTGGAACGGAAGGAGGTATCGAGGCTGCCATGCAGAAGCATGATGTCATCATGACGCCGGGCAGCGACGGTATGTATCTCGACTGGTATCAGGGTGACAGCAAGGTGGAGCCTGTAACCATTCCTAGTCCTCCTAGATATCTGGCTTCTACCTATAATTATAATCCGGTACCTGATACCATCAAGGCGTTGGGACTGGCTCATCATATCCTGGGCGTTCAGTGTAACAACTGGTCGGAATATATGTATTCCAATGCCAAGATGGAGTATATGATGTATCCTCGTGCCATTGCTCTCTCTGAGATTGCATGGTCGCCAGTGAGCAGGAAAAACTTCAAGGATTTCTGCCGCCGATTGGATGCAAACAGTGTTCGTCTGGACGAGCGCCATATCCGTTATCATATCCCATTGCCTGAGCAGCCTTTCGGTTCTTGTGATAAGGTGGTCATTACTGGGGATACTGCGGTAACCTTTACCACCTCGCGTCCTATGAAGATGGTTTATACATTGGATGGAAGTACACCAACTCCTTCTTCTTCGGCTTATGCAGAGCCTATCAGGGTGAGTGGAAACACCATCATCAAGATAGCAACCATATTGCCTTCAGGCAAGATGAGCCGTATCAGAACCGTTGATGTTGAGAAGCATACTTATGCTCCTGCTGTTAAGGTGGAGGGCGCAAAACCTGGGTTGCAGATGAAGCGCATTAAGGGCAACTATCTGAAGGTTGACCAGCTGGAATGGGCTGATGCTGCCTGGGAGTGTGCAAACATCGAGGGCTTGGATCAGATGAAGATTCAGCAGAAGGATGATGCTGCTACCTTGCGCGGTGCCAATAATTATGCTGCCATCGCTGAGGGCTACATCAATATTCCGGAGGATGGTGTCTATTATCTCTCTTCCCGTCTGGAGCAGGTTTGGATTGATAACAAACTCATGATCAGCAATGAGGGGGATGTAAAGGCTGGTACCAATCATGATACTTCTGTAGCATTGGCTAAGGGATTGCATCCTTTCAAGGTGGTCTTCCTCAGCAATATCGTTGGCGGCTGGCCTTCATGGTGGAGCAGTCTCGGCATTGAAATGCGCAAGGACAGCGAACAGAAGTTTACACCAGTAGATAACTCTATGTTTTTCAGAAAATAATAAACAGATATGAGCATCAGAAATATAGCAAATGTATCGCTTTGCCTCGCCTTGCTGTCTGTCGGCAATGGCGTGGCGGCTCAGAACGAGTCGCGCTGGCATAATGTGGATATCAACCAGCAGAACCGCGAACCTCGCCGTGCTGCTTTCTTCGCATACGAGACCCTTGACAAAGCACAGAGTTTTGACAAGAGGAAGTCGGCCAACTATCTTTCGATGGAAGGCATGTGGAAGTTTAACTTCGTGAAGGATCATAACAAGCGTCCAGCCAACTTCTTTGCAGCCAACTATGACGATTCGGAGTGGAAGGATTTCCCTGTACCGGGGCTATTCGAACTGAACGGTTATGGAGATGCTACTTATAAGAATGTCGGTTATGCCTGGGCTACCCAGTTTGACCCAAATCCTCCATATATCAGCGAACTCAACAACTATACGGGTTCTTATCGTCGTACCTTCGAACTTCCTAAGGACTGGAAGGGCAAGGATGTCTATTTCCATGTAGGTTCGGCTACCAGCAACCTGACCCTTTGGGTGAACGGCAAGTATGTGGGATATAGTGAAGACAGCAAGGTGGCTGCCGAGTTCAATATCTCCAAGTATCTGAAGCCGGGCAAGAACTTGATAGCTATGCAGGTGATGCGCTGGTGCGATGGTTCTTATTTCGAGGATCAGGACTTCTGGCGCTTTACTGGTATAGCCCGTGAGGTTTATCTCTATGCACGTCCGAAACTTCATGCTGCCGATATCCGTCTTGATGCCGGTTTGATGAATAATTATCGGGATGGTATCCTGAACTATCAGATAGTGCTGAAGGGCGGCAAGACTGATGTGACTGTTGCCTTGTGCGATAAGGATGGCAAGCAAATAGCATCGGCTACCGGAGCTCAGGGTGTGATCAAAGTACCGAAGGTGAAGGCTTGGACTGCTGAGACACCTTATTTATATAAGGTATACATCTCTCTGAAGAATAAGCAGGGGGTAGCGGAGGTGATTCCGCAGAAGGTGGGCTTCCGCAATGTGGAAATCAAGAACGCCCAGTTGCTGGTGAACGGCAAGCCTGTACTGATTAAGGGTGCCAACCGGCATGAGATGGATCCGGATGGTGGATATGTGGTAAGTGTAGAGCGCATGATTCAGGATATCAGAATCATGAAACAGTTGAACATCAATGCGGTTCGTACCTGCCATTATCCTGACGATCCCCGCTGGTATGAACTCTGTGATGAATACGGACTGTATCTTACTGCCGAGGCTAACCTCGAATCTCATGGTATGGGATATGAGGAAAAATCACTCGCTAAGTTCCCTGAGTATCTCCAGACTCACATCGAGCGCAATGAAGGTAATGTGAAAAGTTTTATCAATCACCCTTCTATCATCGTATGGAGTTTGGGTAATGAGTGTGGTTACGGCATCAACTTCGAAAAGACCTATGACTGGGTGAAAGCGCTCGACAAGACCCGTCCTGTTCAGTATGAGCGTGGCGGTTATGACAGCAAGACTGATATTTACTGTCCGATGTATATCGACTACGAGGAGAGTGAGAAATATTGCAAGAGTGATGGTGTTAAACCATACATCCAGTGCGAATATGCTCATGCTATGGGTAATTCGGAAGGTGGTTTCAAGGAATATTGGGACCTCATCCGTAAGTATCCTAAGTATCAGGGTGGCTATATCTGGGACTTCGTAGATCAGGGCATTCGTGACAAGAGTCCTGTTACCGGTAAGGAAATCTTTACTTATGGTGGAGATTACGGCCGCTATCCGGCAAGTGACTATAACTTCAACTGTAATGGCATCATTGCTCCAGACCGCCGTCTGAATCCTCATGCTTACGAGATTCAGTACTATCATCAGAATGTATGGATCAAGGACCTGGATGCTGTGAATGGTGCTTTCAAGGTTTACAACGAGAACTTCTTCAAGAATATCGATGACTTGAACCTGACAGCTACGGTTTATGCCAATGGTGTGAAACTGGCTACAGTAGAGATTCCTGAAACAAAGGGTATTGCTCCTCAGGCTACCAAACTGATCAAAAGTGATGAACTGAAGTATGCGGTGGCAGAGGCTGAATCGAAGCATGCAAAGGAGGAGATTGTTCTTAACTTTGCTTTTGCAAGCGATGGCACACAGCCGCTGGTAGACAAGGGCCAGGTGATGGCTCGCCGGCAGTTTATCATCAGCGATTATCAGTTTGCCAAACCGGCGGTTCCTGCTGTTGCTGCTGCGCCAACCAAGAAGGGTAAGGTGCAGGAGACAAGCAGTATGGAGGTGGAGGAAACCAACTCTTATGTGAAGGTCAGCGCACAGAGAATGTCTGTAACCATAGGCAAGAAGACGGGTATGATAGATTATCTCGATGTAGATGGTGAACCGATGTTGAAGTTCCGTGAGAGTATGACTCCGGAATTCTGGCGTGCTCCTACCGATAATGACTATGGAGCATCTCTGCAGAAGGAGATGAGAGTATGGAAGAACCCGCAGATGACTCTGAAGTCTTTCGACAAAAATGTGAGTAAGGACAATGTGGTGCTGACAGCTCTCTTCGATATGCCTGAAGTGAAAGCTCAGCTGATGCTCCGCTATGACATCAGTGCTGCGGGCGAGGTGAATGTTACCCAGAAGATGACTACCGACAAGGAGGTGCAGGTTGCCGATCTGTTCAGATTCGGTCTGCAGTTGCAGATGCCTGCTACTTTCTCTAAGCTCGAGTATTATGGTAGAGGTCCTGAAGAGAACTACGTAGATCGTCATTCTTCTGCTTTTATCGGCAAGTACGAGTCTGACGTGAAGGATGAATATTATCCATATATCCGTCCGCAGGAGAGTGGTAACCATACCGATATCCGCTATTTCTCTATCTTTAATCCAACCACCGGCAAGGGGATTACCTTCGAGGGGTATGAACCTATGGAGTGCAGTGCCATCCCTTATCTGGTAGAGGATTTGGATTCTGGTATTGAGAAGACGCATGCATGGGGACAACACAGTGGTGATCTGGTGGATAAGGGACTCGTGCAGTTGCATATCCAGAAATGCCAGTATCCTTTGGGCTGCATCGACAGTTGGATGACCAAGCCTATGGAGAAGTATCGTCTCCATTATGCTGATCGGGAATTTACATTCAAAATAAAGGCAAAATAAAATTTCCGTTATAAAACTCAGATATATGCGGAAATACGGGTATAAGATTAAGTTTAAATAATAAAGTGACCCTAGTTTTAGGGTTGAGAGTTTGTTTTTAGGTTTGCCGCTTGAGGGGTCTTTGGGGCCTTTCAAGCGGTTTTTTATTGTTTGTTTCAAAATGAAACGAATAATGTGCAATTTGCTTTTATTTTGTTCTGTATTTTAAAAAGAACTATACAAAATAATAATTAAACGAAAATATTAATATCAAAAAGTAAATAATATCGTGAAATATTAAGCAAAATGTCGTACCTTTGCGCCAGAAATAAACAAAATGTAAATTAATTAATAGGAGAGATTAACATGAAAAAGATTGAAGCAATCATCCGTAAGACTAAGTTTGAGGATGTAAAGGAAGCTTTGCTTGCCGCCGACATTGAGTGGTTCTCTTACTACGATGTAAGAGGAGAGGGCAAGATGAGACAGGCTCGAATCTATCGTGGTGTCATGTATGATACCAGTAGTATCGAGCGAGTGTTGCTGAATATTGTCGTGCGCGACAAGAACGTAGAGAAAACGATTAATGCCATCCAGGAGGCTGCCCGTACAGGCGAGATTGGTGATGGTCGAATCTTTGTAATTCCTGTAGAGGATACCGTAAGAATCCGTACAGGTGAAAGAGGCGACATCGCTCTCTATAATGCTGAGCAGGAGAAATAAAATGCTAATTGGAGGAGAGAGAATAGTTTTCAGGTTTAAAGAACACTTTAAAGATTTTATGTTATGAGTGTACAGGATTTAGGAATTTCAGTAGATACCGTATGGATGCTCTTGGCAGCCATGTTGGTCTTTTTCATGCAGCCGGGATTTGCCCTCTGCGAGGCGGGCTTTACCCGTAGTAAAAATACAGCGAACATCTTGTTTAAGAACTTTGTCGATTTTATGATCGGTTCCGTTCTCTTCTGGTTCGTAGGTTTCGGATTTATGTTTGGTAGTGATGGCGCCGGTTTCATCGGTATGCCTAACTTCGGCGATTTGTCTTTCTATACAAATGCAGCCGGTCTTCCTACTGAAGGCTTCCTGATGTTTGAAACCGTATTCTGCGCTACTAGTGCTACCATCGTTTCAGGTGCTATGGCAGAACGTACCAAGTTCTCCATGTACTGCGTTTACTCATTCTTCATTTCATTGATTATCTACCCTGTAGAGGGTCACTGGACATGGGGTGGCGGTTGGCTTTGCAACAGCGAGGCAGGTTCGTTCATGATGAACACCTTCGGTGCAGCCTTCCATGATTTCGCAGGTTCTGCCATCGTACATAGTGTTGGTGGTGTTCTTGCCTTGGTTGGTGCTATCTGCTTAGGTCCTCGCCTTGGTAAGTATCGCAATGGTAAGAGTACTGCTATCCCAGGTCACAACCTGATGGCTGCTGCTCTTGGTGTATTCATCCTCTGGTTCGGCTGGTTCGGTTTCAACCCTGGTTCTCAGCTTGCTGCTTCTGGTGAGGTTAACCGTGTTGCTATCAGTCACGTATTCCTGACAACCAACTTGGCTGCAGTCTGCGGTGGTTTGGGTACCATGTTCACATCTTGGATTAAGTATGGCAAGCCATCATTCTCATTGACATTGAATGGTATCTTGGCTGGTTTGGTAGCCATTACTGCTGGTTGCGATTTGGTTAGTCCATTGGGTTCAGCCATCATCGGTCTCTTGGCAGGTATCATCTTGGTATTCTCTATCGAGTTCATTGATACCAAGCTTCATATTGATGATCCTGTTGGTGCAAGTTCAGTACATGGTGTATGCGGTATCTTCGGTACCTTGATGACTGGTCTCTTCGCCCTTGATGGTGGCGCCTTCTATGGTGGTGGCTTCGGATTCTTCGGTGCTCAGTGCTTCGGTATCCTCTGCATCGACCTTTGGGCAGCCGTAACAGGTATCATCCTCTTCTGGGGTATCAAGAAGATTGCTGGTCTCCGTGTTGACAAGAGAATCGAGGAAGAAGGTCTCGATATCTACGAGCATGGTGAAAGTTGCTACAACTAATGGTACTTTCATATAGCGAGCGCGAGAGATTTTTCAGCAGAAGTTTTGGCGAGCAGAGTTTTATTAGTACCATTGAATAAGGTACGCTGCATCTCAACAATATAAATAAATCGCAATTTATTTTGTATTGTCTTCGATTTGCAGTACCTTTGCTGCCGAAACTTTTAAAAACAAAAATGTATCACATAAAAATAAGAGAATATGAAGAAGATTTTTGATATAAAGAAAATGGGTGCCCTTGCACTTGGTTTGGTTGCTTTTGCTCCTGCTGCTTCTGCGCAGGATGAGGTGGAAACAACAATCGCTGCAGATGTTGTAAACCAGTATATCTGGCGTGGTCAGGATCTGGGAGAAGTCTCTTTGCAGCCAACACTCGGTATTGGTTACAAGGGCTTGTCTCTGACAGCTTGGGGAAGTGTAGGTATCTCTCAGCCAGAGGATACTAAGGAGTTTGACCTTACCTTGGCTTATGAAACCGGTGGTTTCCATATCGGCGTGACCGATTACTGGTTCAACTCTCCTAACGAGAAGTATTTCGCCTATAAGGCACATGAAACTTCTCATGTTTTTGAGGCAAATGTAGGTTATGACTTTGGTCCAGTTGCCTTGAACTGGTACACCAACTTTGCAGGCCATGATGGATTAAATAAGGATGGTGACCGTGCTTATTCTTCATATGTTGAGGCTACAGCCCCATTCAAGTTGGGCGGTTGTGATTGGGCAGCAAGTATAGGCGCAGTTCCATTTGCAACATCTTTCTATGGTGATGCCAATGGTTTTGCAGTTACCAATGTTTCACTGAAAGCTACCAAGGATTTGAAGATTACAGATTCTTTCTCTGTTCCAGTCTTTGCTCAGGTAGCTGCTAACCCTAGCACCGAAAAAGCTTACCTGGTAGTAGGTTTTACCTTGCAGCCATAATAGGCTCTTAGGTTTTATGATATAATCTTACGTTGGTAGGTTTAAATTTTTATTTTTTTATTTTAAATGCCGATAGTTCCACCAAAGAGCTATCGGCATTTCTTTGGTATGGTGTGGGGGTAGAAGGTTGTATATGATGTAAAATGTGCTCTAGAAACGCTTTATTTATCTTAAAATTGATTGCGTTTTACAGATTGTAATCAAATTGTGTGTTTTTCTTTTCAATTTATCATATATTTTAATCTAATATGTGTTGATATGTTATTGCCGTGATAAAGTAAAGACAAAATGCTACAATTCTTTTCTTTATTCTAACAAAAAGTTGTATTTTTGCACTCGAAATATAGCAAAAAGTAATTTTAAGCTTTGTTTTTGCTTGGTTTGCTTCTGAAACAATCGTTAGGACATGCCAAGGTGAATAAGAGAGAATAATAGTTAAAAATAACCGTAAAAGAAAGGAAAAGATTTATGTGTGGAATCGTATCTATCTTCAATATTCAGGAACAGACTCCTGAATTGCGACAGCAAGCGCTTCGTATGAGTCAGAAGATTCGTCATCGCGGACCAGACTGGAGTGGAATCTACTGTGGTGGTTCTGCTATCCTGGCACATGAGCGTCTGAGTATTGTTGACCCTGAAAGTGGTCGCCAACCTTTGTTTGCACCAGACAAAAAACAGGTGCTTGCCGTAAACGGTGAAATTTATAATCATCAGGACATCCGTGCTCGTTTTGCTGGCAAATACCAGTATCAGACCGGTTCCGACTGTGAGGTGATTCTTTCTCTCTATCGTGAGATGCGAGCAGATTCCGACTTTGATACCTTAATATATAAAGGTGAGGATGCGCTCCACGCCCGTATCTCCAAGATGCTTGAAGAGCTGAATGGTATCTTTGCTTTCGCTCTTTACGATGCCGAGCGTGATGAGTTCCTCATCGCCCGCGACCCGATCGGAGTCATTCCTCTTTATATCGGTTATGATAAAGATGGAAAGGTACTGGTGGCAAGTGAGTTGAAGGCTTTGGAAGGTCAGTGCGACCACTATGAGCCATTCCTCCCAGGTCATTATTATTATAGCAAGAACACTGGCATGAAGCGATACTATACACGCGATTGGTTTGAGTATGCTGCCATGCAGAAAAAATATCAGATTGATGATGCCAAGAAGGCTGAAGAACAGCTGAAGAATGCTGAACCTCAGGAGAAAGCGGCAGTGAAAGAGATTCATGATGCTTTGGAGGCTTCTGTCAAACGTCAGTTGATGAGTGATGTTCCTTATGGTGTTCTTCTCAGTGGTGGCCTTGATTCTTCTGTCATTTCAGCCGTAGCCGAGAAATATTCTTCTACCCGTGTGGAAAATGGAGGAGAGACCAAGGCTTACTGGCCACGTCTGCACTCCTTTGCCGTAGGTTTGAAGGGTGCGCCTGACTTGGCTAAGGCACGGTTGGTAGCCGAGCATATCGGAACCGTGCATCACGAAATCAACTATACCATTCAGGAAGGATTGGATGCTATCCGTGATGTCATTTATTTTATCGAGACCTACGATGTGACTACCGTCCGTGCATCTACTCCGATGTATCTTTTAGCGAGAGTCATCCGAAGTATGGGTATCAAGATGGTGCTTTCGGGCGAGGGTGCCGACGAGGTATTCGGAGGTTATCTCTACTTCCATAAAGCACCGGATGCCAAAGCATTCCATGAGGAAACCGTACGAAAGTTGGATAAACTCTATCTCTACGATTGTCTGAGAGCCAACAAGAGTTTGGCTGCATGGGGCATCGAGGGCCGTGTGCCTTTCCTCGACAAGGAGTTCCTGGATGTAGCGATGGGTATGAACCCGGTTTTGAAGATGTGTCCGGATAAGACCATCGAGAAAAAGGTGGTTCGTGAGGCATTTGCCGATTTGCTTCCGGAAGAAGTGGCATGGCGACAGAAGGAACAGTTCTCAGATGGTGTGGGCTATTCATGGATTGATACCCTGAAGCAGATTACTGCATCTGCCGTTAGCGATGAGCAGATGGCGCATGCTGCTGAACGATTCCCTATTAACCCTCCACAGAATAAGGAGGAGTATTATTATCGTTCTATCTTCGCCGAGCATTTTCCAAGCGACAGCGCTGCCAAGAGCGTACCTAGTGTGCCTAGCGTAGCATGTTCTACAGCCGAAGCCCTTGCCTGGGATGCCTCTTTCAAGAACCAGAACGACCCTAGCGGCAGAGCCGTGGTGGGAGTTCATGAACAGGCGTATAAATAAGTGAAGAGTGGAGAGTGAAGAATCACTTTGCACTTCATATTTAAGTAATAAAAATAGTTAGAAATAACCGATATAAAACGAACAAGAAATGGAAAAAGGATTGTACAGTTCAGCCTATGAACACGATGCGTGTGGCGTAGGTATGGTGGTGAATATCCACGGTAACAAGAGTCATGAGCTGGTCGATAACGCCTTGAAGGTACTCGAGAACATGCGTCATCGTGGTGCAGAGGGTGCCGATAACAAGACGGGTGATGGTGCCGGTATCATGCTCCAGATTCCACATGAGTTTATTCTTCTTCAGGGTATCCCAGTGCCAGAAAAAGGTAAATATGGTACGGGTCTCGTCTTCTTGCCTAAGGATGAGAAGAAACAGCAGGATATTCTCTCTATCATGATTGAGGAAATTGAACGTGAGGGATTGCAGCTGATGCATCTCCGCAATGTGCCTACTAACCCTGATTGTTTGGGTGAGGCTGCTTTGAGTAACGAACCAGCTATCAAACAGGTGTTTATCACAGGTGTTACAGATGATAAGGTGCCTGTCTTTGAGCGCATCCTCTATCTTATCCGTAAACGTATTGAGAAACGTGTCAGCGATCCTGATTTCTATATTTGTTCGTTGTCTAATTCGAACATCGTATATAAGGGTATGTTGAGCAGCCTCCAGTTGCGCCAATATTATCCTGACTTGACCAATAATTATTTCACAAGCGGTCTGGCTCTGGTTCACTCCCGCTTCTCTACCAACACCTTCCCGACATGGAGTCTGGCTCAGCCATTCCGTCTCCTTGCCCACAATGGTGAGATTAACACCATCCGTGGTAACCGTGCCTGGATGAAGGCTCGTGAGAGTGTGTTGAGCAGCGAGGCTTTGGGCGATATCCGTGAGATTTCTCCTATCGTTCAGCCTGATATGAGTGACTCGGCAAGTCTCGACAATGTATTCGAGTTCTTCGTAATGAGCGGTCTGTCATTGCCTCATGCCATGGCTGTCATGGTTCCTGAGAGCTTCAACGACAAGAACCCTATCTCTGAGGATCTGAAGGCTTTCTATGAGTATCACTCTATCCTGATGGAGCCATGGGATGGTCCTGCCGCCCTGCTCTTCAGCGATGGCCGTTATGCCGGTGGTATGCTCGATAGAAATGGTCTGCGTCCTGCCCGCTACACCATCACCAAGAACGATATGATGGTAGTCGCATCTGAGGTAGGTGTGATGGATTTCGACCCAACCGAGATTGCCGAGAAGGGTCGTCTGCAGCCTGGTAAGATCCTCCTCATCGATACACAGGAGGGTAAGATCTACTACGATGGTGAAATCAAGGAGCGTCTGGCTGCCCAGCATCCATATCGCCAGTGGTTGAATACCAACCGTATAGAACTGGAAAAGCTGCGCAGCGGACGAAAAGTGGAAAACGCTGTAGAAAACCTCACTCGCAAGGAATTGGAGTTCGGTTTTGGCGAGGAAGATATCGATGGTACCATCATTCCGATGGCTACCAAGGGTCAGGAGCCTACTGCATCTATGGGTAATGATACCCCACTTGCCGTGCTCTCAGACCAGCCACAGATTTTCTTCAACTACTTCCGTCAGCAGTTTGCTCAGGTTACCAACCCTGCCATCGACTCTATCCGTGAGAACCTTGTGATGAGTCTTACCGAGTATATCGGTAGAGTAGGTTCCGGCATCCTGAACCCGGACGAAAGCAACTGCAAGATGGTTCGTCTGCCACATCCTATATTGACGAATACTCAGCTGGATATCCTTCAGAATATCCGCTACAAGGGCTTCAATACAGTAAAACTCCACATGCTCTTCGAAACCGCCAAGGGCGAAGAAGGACTGCATGAGGCATTGGATGAACTTTGTAAGCAGGCTGCCCAGAGCGTGGATGATGGTTACAACTACATCATCTTGAGCGACCGTGGCGTGGATGAGACCCATGCCGCCATCCCATCTCTGCTCGCCGTGAGTGCCGTACATCATTATCTGATTGATGCCGGCAAGCGTGTGCAGACAGCCCTCATCGTAGAGAGCGGTGAGATTCGTGAGGTAATGCATGCAGCCCTCCTGTTGGGTTATGGTGCATCAGCCCTCTGTCCATACCTGACATACGCCATCCTCGACGACCTTGTAAAGAAGGGAAAGATTCAGGAGGATTACCATACAGCCGAGCAGAACTACATCAAGGCTGTGAAGAAGGGCTTGTTCAAGATTATGGCTAAGATGGGTATCTCTACCATTCGAAGCTATCGTGGTGCCAAGATCTTCGAGAGCATCGGTCTGAGCGAGAGCCTCCTGAAGAGCTACTTCGGAACAGAGGTGAGCACCATCGGCGGTATCGGACTTGAGACCATCGCCCGTGATGCCATCCGCCTGCACGACAAGGCATTCGAGACCAAGAAGCTCGACTTCCTGCCAAGTCTCGGACAGTTCCACTACCGCAAGGATGGTATCAAGCACGCTTGGAACCCAGAGACCATCGCCACCCTGCAGCTCGCAACCCGCAAGGGCGATTACGATCTCTTCAAGAAATATACACATCTCGTTGACGATAAGCAGGAGCCTATCTTCATCCGCGACTTCTTCGGTTTCCGCAAGAATCCTATCTCTATAGATAAGGTGGAGCCGGTAGAGGAAATCGTGAAGCACTTCGTTACCGGTGCGATGAGTTTCGGTGCCCTCTCTAAGGAGGCTCACGAGGCAATGGCACTCGCCATGAACGCCCTCGGCGCTCGAAGCAATACCGGTGAAGGTGGTGAGGATAACGAGCGATTCCATTCTACACAGGATGGCATCAGCCTCTCCAGCAAGACCAAGCAGGTGGCTTCCGGTCGATTCGGTGTGACAACAGAATATTTGGTAAATGCAGAGGAAATCCAGATCAAGGTAGCACAGGGTGCTAAACCGGGTGAGGGTGGTCAGTTGCCTGGCTTCAAGGTCAACGAGGTCATCGCCAAGACCCGTCACTCTATCCCTGGCATCAGCCTGATTTCTCCTCCACCTCATCACGATATCTACAGTATCGAGGATTTGGCTCAGCTCATCTTCGACCTCAAGAATGTGAACCCTAAGGCGGCTATCTCCGTGAAGTTGGTAGCTGAGAGTGGCGTGGGTACCATCGCTGCCGGTGTGGCTAAGGCGAAGGCTGACCTCATCGTTATCTCTGGTGCTGAGGGTGGTACAGGTGCCAGCCCTGCATCTAGTATGCGTTTCGCAGGTATCTCTCCTGAAATTGGACTTTCTGAAACCCAGCAGACTCTTGTGAAGAATGGTCTTCGTGGTCAGGTTCGTCTGCAGGTAGATGGTCAGTTGAAGAGCGGTCGTGACATCATCCTGATGGCTTTGCTCGGTGCTGAGGAATTCAGTTTCGGTACGGCAGCCCTCATCGTTTTGGGTTGTGTCATGATGCGTAAGTGTAATCTGAATACCTGTCCTATGGGTGTTGCTACACAGGATCCTAAGCTCCGTGCGCACTTCCGTGGCAGCTACAAGTACCTCATCAACTACTTCCGCTTCCTCGCCGAGGAGGTTCGGGAGTATCTGGCTGAGATGGGTTACACCTCATTGAACGATATCATCGGTCATACCGAGCTTATCGTCCGCAAGAAGGATGAGGAGATTGTTCCTACCGAGGGTGCTGATGCCGTAGAGCCAGAGGTGGCTAAGAGCATCGAGGAGAAGGCTGACTTGCTCGACTTCTCTCGCTTGCTGCATCGTGAAACAGGTCATTGCTCACTCTATCATACTACTGAGCAGATTCATGACCTCGACAATGTACTCGACCAGCAGATTATCCGTGGTGCACAGCGTGCCATCGAGAACCAGGAAGAAGTGAACCTCGACTTCGCCATCAAGAATACTGACCGTGCTGCCGGTGCGATGCTGAGCGGTATGATTGCCGAGAAATATGGTGAGGCTGGTCTTCCTGACAAGACCGTAAACGTGAAGTTCAAGGGTTCTGCAGGTCAGAGCTTCGGTGCCTTCCTGGTCAATGGAGTGGATTTCAAGCTCGAGGGTGAGACCAATGACTATTTTGCCAAGGGACTTTCAGGAGGTCGTATTTCCATCCTTCCTCCTATCCGCAGCAACTTCTCTGCCGAGGATAACATCATCGCCGGTAACACCGGTCTGTATGGTGCCACAAGTGGTGAGTTGTATATCAATGGTAAGGTAGGCGAGCGCTTTGGTGTTCGTAACTCCGGTGCCATCGCCGTGATTGAGGGTGCTGGTGACCACTGCTGCGAGTATATGACGGGCGGTAGAGTCGTAGTGCTCGGTGAAACCGGCCGTAACTTCGCCGCTGGTATGAGTGGTGGTGTTGCCTACGTATGGGATAAGAACCACAACTTCGATTACTTCTGTAACATGGATATGGTGGAGATTAACCTCGTGGAGGACAGCACCTATCGCAAGGAGTTGCATGAGTTGATTCGTCAGCATTATCTCTATACTGGCAGTAAGCTCGCCCGTACCATGCTCGATGACTGGAACCACTACGTAGAGGATTTCATCCAGGTAGTGCCAATCGAGTACAAGCGAGTTCTCCAGGAGGAACAGGTAAAGAAGTTGCAGCAGAAGATTGCGGATATGCAGCGAGATTATTAATAGTTAACAGTTAATAGTTTATAGTTGATAGGGACTTCCGTGCTCAAGGGCGTTAGCCTCTATAAACTATAAACTATAAATTATAAACTGAATATAACGATGGGAAATCCAAAAGCATTTTTGACTATACCTCGCAAGGAAGCAGGTTATAGACCAATTCACGATAGAATCCTCGACTTCAGCGAGGTAGAACAGACTTTGAATAGCAACGACCGCCGTCAGCAGGCTTCACGTTGCATGGATTGTGGCGTGCCTTTCTGCCACTGGGCTTGTCCGCTGGGCAACAAGGCACCGGAGTGGAATGATGCCCTCTACAAGGGAGATTGGGAGCAGGCTTACCGTCTCCTCAATTCCACCAACGACTTTCCGGAGTTCACAGGACGCATCTGTCCTGCACTCTGCGAGAAGGCGTGTGTATTGAATCTCATGGATCATGAGCCAACCACCAACCGTGAGGATGAGTGTGCCATCGTGGAGCACGCCTTCTCTGAGGACTATGTTCATGTTGAGATTCCAGAACGTAACGGCAAGACGGTGGCTGTCATCGGTGCCGGTCCTGCAGGACTGGTTGCTGCCAACCAGTTGAACCATAAGGGATATAAGGTAACAGTATTCGAGGCACGTGAGAATGCCGGTGGTCTGTTGCGTTATGGTATTCCTAACTTCAAACTCAACAAGAGCATCATCGACCGCCGTCTTCGTCTTCTCGAAGAGGAGGGCATCGAATTCAGATACAACCAGCATATTGACGTTACCAAGTTGCCAGAAGGCTTCGATGCCTATGTGGTATCTACCGGTACGCCAACGGCACGCGACCTGAAAATTCCTGGAAGAGAATTGAAGGGCGTTTATTTCGCCCTCGAGCTGCTTTCTCAGCAGAACCGTATCCTCGCCGGTATGGAGTTCTCTAAGGACGAACTGGTTAACTGCAAGGGCAAGGATGTATTGGTAATCGGTGGTGGTGATACGGGTTCCGACTGTATCGGAACTGCTCATCGTCAGGGTTGCAAGAGCGTAACCCAGATAGAAATCATGCCGAAGCCTGTAGAAGGCCCTGAGGATCCTAAGAATCCTTGGCCAAACTGGCCTCGCACTTTGAAGACCACCTCAAGTCATGAGGAAGGCTGTACCCGCCGCTGGAATATTAACTCTCTGGAGTTTCTGGGAAAGAACGGCAAGCTGACAGGTGTGAAGGTTCAGCCTATTGATTGGAAACCAAACCCTGAGGGTGGCCGTCCGTTGATGGTAGAGGCAGGCGAGCCAGAAATAATCAAGGCAGAGGCCGTATTCCTGGCAATGGGCTTCCTGAAGCCACAGCAGCCTGAATTTGCCGAGAATGTATTCGTGGCAGGCGATGCAGCAAGCTGTGCCTCTCTGGTAGTACGCGCCATGGCAAGCGGCAGAAAGATTGCTGCCCAGGTAGATAAGTTCCTGAACAAATAAATCGGTTATTTTTAACTATAAGTGTAGGGAGGTTGACCTCAGTGATGAGGCTTTCCTCCCTTTTTCTTTTCTCCCTCTCCTTTGTCTTCTGAGCACAATGAAAAAGAAATTATCAGTTGTTCTCTTGGCGTTGGCAGCCTCTATGCCAATGACTGCACAGAATCTTGTAAAGGGAAATTATGGTTATCTCTATTGTCATATGAGCGATAAGGGGGAGTGGACAGCCTACGCTATTTCCCGTGATGGTTACAACTATCAGGACATCAATGGCGGCAACCCTATCTTCAATCCAGAAGAGCATGCCCGCATCGAAGGCAGTACCCGTGATGCCTACATCACCCGTATGCATAATGGTAAAGGATACATCATGGTTACCACCGATATGTGCGTGCGCAAGAGTCGCAAATGGGACAACTATGGTATCGATTTCCTGAAGAGCGATGGTCTCTACCACATGCTCATCAAGAAAGAGGGTGGAAAGAGTGGTAAAAACTATTGAAATGGAATCAAGAATTAAAAAATATAGAAAAATAAGTGGATTTATTGTTAAGTGCATAGCTGGATAGAATGTTTAGGGGGATGCTTGTGTAGGTTTAGATAAGATAAAAAATATGTTATTGCGCGCGTACATTATAATAATAAAGAAGGAAAATTCGTATGCATGTCTCTCTATTCTACATGCTCCTAGTTAAATCTATCACAGGTGTATTTCCTAATTTGAAATGTAGTTTTTATGTAGTCCTTTAAAATAGGCAGAAATAGCTTCTAAAATGGGTTTGTTTGTTTATAGATGTTAAAATACAGCTAAAATCTCAACTTTTTTGCGAAAAGATTTGGTGGAATGAAAAATAGTTAGTACTTTTGCACTCGCTTTTGAGAAATACACTTTCTCTTAGCGATTAAAGAAAGAGTTCTTTGAAAGATTTTACATAAACAGACAAGTAGTACAAGAAGCGGTTAACTTCTTAGAAATAAGAAAGTTGACTGGGTAAAAGAAACGAACCGTCAAGCAATTGACAAGTCAGGTTTACTAAGCTTCAATAAACGAAAAGGATATTCGTCCTAAGTACAGACAACAAACAAACCAAGCCGCAAGGCTAGGTAAAAATGATATTTTACAATTTTTGGAGCAGCGAGAGAAATGAAAGCTTGCTTT